>JAEEGL013063155.1_pt1 | contig 24284 bp, 20 predicted proteins | sample 9134231 | NCBI WGS metagenome assembly JAEEGL01 (sample SAMN16246548, study PRJNA631951) | gut metagenome | biome: gut microbiome; feature: rumen; material: fiber-attached | host: Bos | place: Iran: Karaj | collected 2018-10
ACAACCATATAGGGCTTCACCTCCTGCATGGCTTTCAGCAGCGTCGAGGGCGAGGGCGTCTTGCCAAGGAAATAAACCGTCACGCCGTCGACATTGGGATGGATGAACTCGATGGCCAGTCCGTACATGTGGGCCATCGGGAGCATCGAGACGATGGTCTCACCAGGCTCATTTGGGAAATGGCTGTTGCTGAACGCATCGGTGTCTGAAATGGCACCGTAGGTGAGCATGACGCCCTTGGGATTGCCGGTCGTTCCAGAGGTGTAGTTGATGATGGCCAGCTTGTCCATATTGTCCGATGGATATTTGACCTGCTCCTTCGTCAGCCCTGCGGGATACTTCTTGGCGAAGGCCTTCTCGCGGTTCTCCCATGCCTCGGCTACCAGCTCGTCGCGGTGCCAGAGCAACGAGCGATCCTTCACGTTGATGGCAGCCCGGAGGTTGGGCATCTGTCCGGGATTGAGCTTCTCCCAGATCTCCTTATCGGTGAAAAGCAGCACGCTATCGGAGTGGTGCGCGAAGGTGGAGATGCTGTTGGGATGGAAATCGGCCAGGAGGGGAACCGCCACGCATTCGTTGACATTGATGTCCCAGAATGTCATGGCCCAGCGGGCGCAGTTCCGCGCACAGATAGCAATCTTGCTGCGCTTAGTAATACCTGCTTCGGCGAGGAAAATCCGAAACTGTTCGATGCTTTTTGCCACATCGGCATACGTAAACGCGTCGCCCTCGAAGTCGCAGAGCGCTTTCTGATCCCATTGCTGGCGGACGGTGTCCTCCAACGTCTTCAAATAGTTTTTCATCGTTATAAGTTCCTTTGCCATACTCAAAATCAATCACAGGATATCATCGATGGTGGGCAGTCGTACATCACCCGGGCATGGTTGGTGCGGATAATCTGGCTGTCAAGACGTTGACCAGAAACTCGGTCGATAGTGTCGCGATAGACCTCGCCGTTGCGATAGACCACACCGTTTTCACGCGAGAAGAACTCGTTTTCGGCATGGATGTGGAAGGTGTGGGGCTGCTGTTCAGTAGCCCGCAGTTCGCCGCACAGATATTCGTCGTCCGTCCAAAGTCTGAGTTGATAGGTGTTTTGGGTGTCGTTACGGAATCGGTAGTCGATGTAGTTGTACGAGATGCTGGTGCCGGTGCCGAAGGGAATCTGGCGACCGAAGTCGGGGAAGAGGTCGAGTCCGTCGTGATGGTGATGCTCGGTGATGGTCAGTTCGCTGTGCAATACGAGCCAGTGGATGAGGTTCGACAACTGGCACATGCCGCCGCCGATGCCCTGCGAGGGCTTGCCCTTGGCGATGGTCAGCCCCTCTTTGTAACCCTTTCGCTTGGTAGTACGCCCGATGAGTCGCCAGACGGAGAAAGTCTCGCCGGGACGAATCACCAGCCCGTCGATGTGCTTCACCGCCAAGGCGAGGTTCGTCGCCTTGTTCTCCTGCAATTGCATGTTGACATTGCCCAGCCGCCGACGGATGAGGGAGTTATGGCGATAGACAACCACAGGCAGCATTTCACTCGTCCGCTCCTTAGCGAACTGCGTTTTCCGTACCATATCCTGAATGTGGCGCTTCAGGATTTCCTTCTCCATCGACAGCCGATAGGTGAAGGGCGAAATCTCGCAAAACAGTTTCCGTTCCATGCTCTTCTTGTTTTTATTTAAATTGTTGCAAATCTACTGATACGGTATGGTTACACGCTTCTGCAAAGCTGCCAGAAGGCGACAGCAGCTGCTGCGGCAACGTTAAGACTGTCGACATGATGCGACATGGGGATGCGTACAACGTAGTCGCAGGCAGCGATGGTGGAGTGGGGCAGACCGTCACCCTCGGTACCCATGACGATGGCCAGTCGCGGCTCTTCCATAAGTCTGGGGTCGTCGATGCTGACGGAGTCGTCGGTAAGTGCCATCGCGGCGGTCTTGAATCCCAGGGTGTTAAGGCTGCTGACGGGTTCGTCCAACCATGTCCATGGCACGAGAAACACACTACCCATCGACACCCTTACAGCCCTGCGGTTTAGCGGGTCGCACGAGTCGGTGGTCAGCAGCACGGCATCGATGCCCAACGCAGCGGCACTGCGGAAGATGGCCCCGATATTGGTAGTATCTACGACACCCTTAATCACTACGATGCGGCGGGCTTCGCGACAGACCTCTGCGACGGGAAGCATCTCCGGACGCTGCATGGCGCAGAGCACGCCCCGTGTGAGGGTGTAGCCAGTAAGCTTCGCCAGCAGCTCGCGCTCACCGGTAAAGACCGTTATGCCACCCTCACAGCCATGATGGCCTTCGCCGTTATTGTCGCTCCTGAGTAGCGCGTCGCATTGTGCTATTATCTCCTTGGCATCGCCCTCCAGATGTCTGCGCTCGCAGAGCAGCGACACAGGGCGGTAGCCCGTATCGAGCGCCACCTTGATGACCTTCGGACTCTCGGCGATGAAAATGCCCTTCGACGGCTCCACACGGTTTCTCAGCTGCGCCTCGGTGAGGGTGGAGAATACCTCCACGCCTGGTTGCGACAGGGATGTGACTTCAACAATTGTCATCGTGATGCTGTGAAAATGATGAAATGAAAAAGCAGTTCTCCTGAGTCTCGGAAGACACAAAAGAACCGCTCACGAGTATTACTTTTTTAATTAGTTGGCTGGCTTTGCAGGAGCCTCCTCCTTTGCTGGAGCAGCAGGAGCCTCGGCAGCAGGAGCAGCTTCCTTGGCAGGAGCGGCCTCTTTCTGCTGGCTGGCACCGAAACCAGGAAGGTTGTTAGGATTCGTTGCGGGAACCTCGATGTTCTCCATAACAGAACCTGAACCTGAAGCCTGAGGAGCAACGTAAGCGCAGAAAATGCTGAAAACGACCATGGCAGCAGCGAGGCCCCATGTGGTCTTCTCGATGAAGTCGGTAGTCTTGCGGACACCACCAATCTGGTTGTAACCAGAGAACTGAGAGGCGAGACCGCCACCCTTTGACTCCTGGATGAGCACGATGCCAATCATCAGCAGTGCTGCAACCACCATAAGAACGATAAATAATGTGTACATCTTTTTTACTATTATTTTTTATTACTGTTTATAATCAATTTCTCTAAGAAACGTATTTGGTCTGCAAAGTAAGCATTTTTTTTCGGATAAACCAAAGATAATCGCCGAATAATTTCAATTGCCTTCGAATATCTCCCCTGTTTTATGTAAATTCGTGCCAGTGTCTCAGTAAAATACCCCTCGTCGGTGACATTTTCCTCATTTCCGGCTGTCTCTTCCGCCTGAGGTTCCAAGGTGGGCTCTTCGGACAGAATAATGCGGCCTTTGTCATTATTTATGAATGAGTCGATGAGACTCTGGCCTTTCATCTCAGGGATGTCGGGCTCGCGGCTGATGTCGCCCTCGGTCTCCAGAAGATAGGCCACGTAGTCGACGGCGGCGTCGGCGGGGGTGGGCTTACGTTTGTCTTTCTTGGCCTCGGGGGAATCGTCATCCTTGGGGATGGAGTCGAGGAAGGTGTCGATGAGGGCCATGGTCCTGGATTGCTTGGATTCTCCAGACTCTTTTGGCTCTTTGGATTCTGTGGACTCTCTGGAGGGACGGAGCTGATAGTGGGCGGCCTCGATCATCTCGAAGAGCACGCGGCGGTCGGTGATGTAGATGGCCGAGCGGCGCAGCTCCTCGTCGAAGGTGGGGTCGTGGAGCAGATACAGATTCTGAAGCATCAGCAGACGGGCTGTCTGGAAATAGGGATACAAGGCGATGATGGAGCGCAACTCGTAGAGCGTGTCGCGATCCAAATGCTCAGGATGCTGTATCAGTTCTTTTATGTCTATCATCTTCCTTGTTTACCAGTTGGCTACGGTGGCGTTGAAAATCTGTTCTACGATGTCTTTCACCATTTGCTGTACGAGTCCCTCCTGAACGGCATTCAGCTGCAGCTTACTGTCGAACGACTGCTGGGCGGTGAACTGCTGTTCGAAGTCCTGTTCGTGGTCCTTATTATTGGTGAACCTGACGTTGACGGTCATCGAGAGCTCTACCTGTGCCGATGCTCCTTCGGCCGATACCGACTTGTTGCGCTGTTCGTAGCGCGTTATCTCGCCCTCAATCTTCAGGTCGCCGTTACGTTTCACCTGAATGAGTTTTGTATGGCTGGCAAACTCGTCTTTCAGCTGGTTGTTGAAGAGCGGACCCATAGGTCCCCATACGTAAGCGCTACGGATGGGGAAGTCGGCTATCTGGATGGTCTTTGTCTTCGAATAGTCGATGCTGGCGCCGTTGAACTTATAGCTTACGGAGCATGCGGTGAGGACGACGGCCAGTGCCGTCATCATCATCAGTTTTTTATATTTACTTGTCCAGTCCATATTGTTTAAGTCTGCGATAAAGTGTTCTGTCACTGATGCCGAGCTCCTGGGCGGCCTTTTTACGGTTGCCGTGGTTGCGCTCGAGGGCTTTTTCGAGCATCGCCTTGCTGAGATCGTTGAGATTCAGGTTCTCAGGTTCGCGCTCTGGCTCGATGTATTCTTCGGCGATGGCGTCTTCGGGGGAGGGGGGGATAGTGCCGATAGTACCTATAGTGCTGATAGGGCCGATAGGGGTTATAGGGTTTAGGGGGGCGAGCTGCGTGGTAGGCAGAGGCTCGGTTGTCATCGGCGATACGGCCTTGCCGCCCTGCACCTCCTCCAGCTGCTTCTTCATGGCGCCCATCTCACGGCGCATGTCGTTTACGTTGCCTCGGAGCTCAAAGAGAATTTTGTAGAGTATCTCGCGCTCGTTCTCGAACGAGTGGTCACCGCCTTCCCTGTGGATGGTGGCGAGTTCTGTTGTTTCGTGGTCCTGCGGGATGAACCTCGCCAGAATCTCCGGCGTGATGCTGCGCTCGGCAGAGAGCACGGAGATTTGTTCGGTGATGTTCTTCAGCTGGCGAACGTTGCCCGGCCACTTGTATTTCATCAGCAACTGCTTGGCTTCGTCGGTGAGTACCACGCGGTCCATCTTGTATTTCTCTGCCATCTGAAGGGCAAAGAGTCGGAACAGCAGCACGATATCCTCACCGCGCTCTCTGAGAGGCGGCATCTGGATGGGTATTGAGTTCAGACGGTAATAGAGGTCCTCGCGGAAGCGCCCCTCGCTGATGGCCTGGCGGATGTTGACGTTCGTAGCTGCCACGATGCGTACATCGGTCTTTCTTACCTCTGTCGCACCTACGGGGATATATTCACCCGTCTCCAATACACGCAGCAGTCGCGCCTGGGTAGCCAGCGGCAGTTCGCCTACCTCGTCGAGGAAGAGCGTCCCCTTGTTGGCAACGCCGAAATAACCTGGGGAGTCGTTGATGGCACCAGTAAACGACCCCTTTACGTGTCCGAAGAGCTCAGAGTCGATGGTGCCCTCTGGGATGGAGCCGCAGTTGATGGCGAAATACTTCTCGCGGCGGCGCGGAGAGTTGTCGTGGATCACCCTTGGGATGATCTCCTTACCCACACCGCTCTCGCCGATGATAAGCACAGAGAGGTCTGTTGGCGCCACCTGCAGGGCAACGTCAAGAGCACGATTCAATGCGTCGCAGTTGCCTACGATATTGTATCGCTGTTTGATACCTTGAAGTTCAGAAGTCTTCATTTGAGCTGACAAAATTACACATTATTTCTGAAATATCTGCAATTTTGGCAGATTTTTAACTCAAAACAACTATTTATTCCCCGTTTTCCTGTGCTACGGTCTCCTGAGCGGGCTCGGACTTCTCTTCTGCCGCCTTTGCGAAGTCCGCTTTCGTGGGGAACGGTTTCCTTGGGAAACGCGCTCTCTCGCCATCCTCTTTCTTCTCATGGTAGAGTTTCGGCAGCGGGTTCTTCATCGGCTCGTCGTAGGCCTTGCGGTTGCGGAAGATGTCGATGGCGGCATAGATGGCGTGGCGCAGCGATGCGGGGGCGGCCTCGCTCTTGCCTGCGATGTCGAAGGCAGGACCGTGGTCGGGTGTGGTGATGACAAACGGGAAACCGGTCTTCATCTTCACGCCATACTCTGTGGCGAGGGTCTTGAAAGGCACGTTGCCCTGGTCGTCGTACATCGCCAGGATGCCGTCGAAGCTGTCTTGCATATTCTCTCCGAAGAACGTATCGGCTGTGAACGGGCCATAAGCCTGAATACCATTTGTGACGAGGGCCTCGATGGCAGGCTTCTGGATTTCCTCTTCCTCAGTGCCTGGCTGCGGATTAAGTGCCAGCACGGCGATGCGCGGATTGTTGATGCGGAAGTCACGCTTCAGCGAGGTGTGGAGGAGTGTGGCCTTGCTGACGATGAGCTCCTGTGTGATGCTCTGGGCTACCTCCTTAATTGGCAGGTGGTTGGTAACGAGGGCAATACGGATATCGTCGGCAAACATCACCAGTAGCGAGCGGTCCTCACGGTCAGGGGTGTTGCTGCTTACCACGGGTGCCTGAACGAGCACGTCGTAGAGTCCCTGCTTCAGGTCTTCCTTGGCCCGCTGCAGTGCCTTGCGGGCGGCGTCGGCTGACTCCTGGGTGGGGGTGCCGAATTCCACCTTCACCTCCTCTTCGAAGGTGGCGAGCAGGTTCAGCTTGTTGTCGCGGGCATCCTCTGCGTTCGAAATGTTTGTGAACTGCGTCTCTATGCCCATCGCATTACGATGGTAGGCAGCCACTTTCGGACTACCATATATAATAGGTGTACACAGTTCGAGCATCGTGGGGTCCTCAAAAGCCTTGAGGATAACCTCATATCCGATACCGTTTGTATCTCCGTGCGTGATAGCCACGCGAACCTTTTTATCTTCCATCTTGTAATTTACAATTTTACAATTTACAATTAGACAATTTATTGGGTCATTCCTTCATTTTCCTTGCCGTTGAGAGGAGACCGCAGGCTGCGAAGATGTCCTGTCCTCTGCTGGCGCGGATGGTTGTGAATACACCGTGGGCGGTGAGATAGTCGCGGAGTGTCTCCATGCGCTTCTCGTCGCTGCTAGGGAGGTCAACGCCTGGTATCTCGTGGAAGCGGATGAGGTTCACCCTGCATTCCAGCCCCTGCAACAGGCGGATGATCTCACGGCCGTAGAGTGCTGTGTCGTTGAGTCCTCCGAAACAGATATACTCAAACGAACAGCGTCGCTGGTGCGAGAAGTCATACTGCCGCAGCAGTGCTACCGTCTCCTCGATGCTCATCTGTCGTTCGGCAGGCATCAGCGTCTGTCGCTGCTCGGGCAGTGGAGAGTGCATGGATATCGCTACGTGGCACTCGCTCTCGTCGAGAAAGCGCTTCAGCTTGTTCTTCACACCCACGCTACTCACGGTGATGCGCCGCGGACTCCAGGCATAGCCGTAGTCGGCTGTGAGTATCTCTGTGGCCCTGAGCACATTGTCGAGGTTGTCCATCGGCTCGCCCTGACCCATGAAGACGATGTTCGTCAGCGTCTCTCTCTCAGGCAGGGCGTAGATCTGATTGAGGATGTCGGCTGCGGTGAGGTTGCCCTCGAAGCCCTGTTTTCCCGTCTGGCAGAACAGGCAGTTCATCTTACATCCCACCTGACAGCTCACGCAGAGCGTCGCGCGGTCGTTGTCAGGGATGTATACTGTCTCTACGAAGCGCCTTTCGCTGTTTGTTGCGACTGAGTCGCAGCATACGGGGAAGAGGTACTTGATGGTGCCGTCCTTGCTCTTCTGACAGTCGATGGGGGCCATGGCGCCGATGTCGTAGTGCGCTTTCAGCTTCTCGCGGTTGGCTTTCGAGATATTCGTCATCTCGTCGATGTCGCGGACGTGCTGCCCGTAGATCCATTTCGCCATCTGCGAAGCCGTGAACTTCGGCATGCCGAGTTCTGCTGCGACAACCTTCAAATCGTCGAGCGTCATACCCATCAAAACCTTCTTTTCTGTGTCCATCAGCTATTTTTTTGCCATTTTGGCTGCAAAGATAGTGAAAATATTTTGTTTTCCCACAAATTTACCGTATCTTTGCACATATTTTAATATAATACGACTAAAATGAGAGAAAAAATAGACTGCTTTCTACCGTGCGATGACCTGATGCAGGTACAGCAGACCATCGCCCAGTTGCGTAACAGCCGAACAGTTCAGAACATTTTCTTATTGGTGAATTCCCCTCTGGAGGAAATCAAAGATGCCCGTCAGATCACCGTCGACAACCTCACAGGCAGTAACACGCTGATGCAGATGGCTGAGAATGCCAAGGCAGAGTATGTACTGATCATGACAAAGCCGACGAATATCACCCTCGGACAAAGTGCACTCGCGCGAATGCTGCGTGTAGCGAGTGACTCCAATGCCGCCATGGTCTATGCCGACCATTACGAGTTGCGTGGCGAAGAGAGGGTAGTGGAGAAGCATCCCACAATCGACTATTTCCCTGGCAGTATCCGCGACGATTTCGACTTCGGCTGCCTCTGGTTGGTGAAGACCGACCTGTTGCACACCTTTGCCATGCAGGCCGGCGAGCACGACTATCAGTTTGCGGGGCTCTACGCATTAAGGCTCTTCCTGAGCCGTCAGGGACAGATCTTCCACATCAATGAGTATCTCTATACTGAGGAAGAAACCGATCTCAGGGCATCGGGCGTGAAACAGTTCGACTACGTGAATCCCCGCAACCGTGAGGTGCAGATAGAGATGGAGCATGCGGCAACGGCTCATCTTGCTGCCATCGGGGCGAAGATTGATCCAGGTTTCTACCGTCGTCCAGACTTCAAAGAACAGGCCTTCGACATCGAGGCATCGGTGGTCATCCCCGTCTATAACCGCGAGAAGACCATCATGGATGCCGTGGAGAGTGCCTTGGGGCAGAAGACGAGCTTCAAATATAATGTCATCGTGGTGGATAACCACTCTACCGACAAGACCACGGAACTGCTGAACAGTCTGCATGACGACCGGCTGATACATATCATCCCTGAACGTATAGACCTTGGTATCGGCGGCTGCTGGAATGTGGCTATCAATGATGACCACTGCGGACGCTTTGCCGTGCAGCTCGACTCTGACGATCTATATTCGTCGCCGAAGACCCTCCAGCAGATTGTGGATGCCTTCTATAAACAGAATGCGGCAATGGTGGTAGGCTCGTACCGTATGTGCGATTTCGAGTTGAACACCTTGCCTCCAGGACTTATCGATCATAAGGAGTGGACAGACGAGAACGGTCCTAACAACGCCCTGCGCATCAACGGCCTCGGAGCACCCCGTGCCTTCTTCACGCCACTACTGCGTCAGATACAGTTCCCAAATACCTCGTACGGTGAGGACTATGCTCTCGGCCTGATCTTCTCGCGCCACTATCGCATCGGCCGTATCTACACGGAGCTCTATCTCTGCCGTCGGTGGGGAGGCAACAGCGATGCCGCCCTCTCTGTGGAGAAGATTAATGCCAACAACCTCTATAAGGACCGTCTGCGCACGCTTGAGATACAGGCCCGTCAGTTGATGAACCAAGGGAAACAAGGTCTGATGACCGACTCGCCCCTGCAGCGTTTCTTCAACCGTCAGCTGGAGAAGTGGGAAGCAGCGCGTCAGCGCTATCACGACCTGCGAGGTTCCAAGACCCGCGAACTGGTGGTAGGCTCTTCGAGCATTCAGGTGCAGTGGAACCCTGCCCGCATGGTGTCTACGGGTGCGAAGATGGATAAGAAGTCCATTGCTGAGCGCCCTTGTTTCCTCTGTGAGCAGAATCGTCCGAAGGAACAGATAAGGAAGGAGGTTGACGGCCAGTATGAGTTGCTTGTCAATCCGTTCCCCATCCTCCCGCAGCACTTTACGATCCCCTCGCTGAAGCACCAGCCCCAGCGCATCCTCGATTCCTATAGCGAGATACATAAGCTGCTGGAGGAATATCCTGAGATGATGGTGTTCTACAATGGTCCCCAGTGTGGTGCCTCGGCGCCTGACCATGCGCATTTTCAGGCAGGCACCAGCGACGTGTTGCCCTTGCAGAAGTCGTGGAAACGGCTCTCGGGCAACCTCACGAAGATCGTCAGTATCAATGATCATGAGGACATCTCGCTTATCGACGACTATCCCTGTACGGCACTGCTGATACGCAGCCGTTCGCAATATGGCGACGAGCAGCTCTTCCGCCGGCTCTATGAGGCTCTGCCGAAGAAGGAGCCTGAACCGATGATGAACATCGTGGCCTGGCGACGCGACGACGACTTCCTCTCGGTGGTGTTCCCTCGTACGAAGCATCGTCCTGACTGCTATTACGCAGAGGGCGACGAACAGTTTATCATCTCTCCAGGAGCCCTCGATATGTCAGGACTGATTATCACGCCGCGTGAGGAGGACTTCGAACGCCTCACGCCGGAGAAGGCCCTGAGTATCCTCGACGAGATTACCCTCAAGGGCGATGCCCTTCAGCAGGTCATCGACACGCTGAAAACCAGCCCAAGTAATCTCTCGCCTCTCACCTCTCACCACTCACTTCTTAAAGAGCCCAACGTCACCGTTGGCATCGTTTCTGCCGAGAAGATTGCTTTCACCCTCAACGCCCCATACACTGCCAAGGGTGAGACGTTGACGGGTATTCAGGAGGTGGAGTTCTCTGAAGGAGGTATCCTTTGGCGAGGCAACCAGTATCGTGAGCTTACCTTCACGCCCCAGAGCGACGAGGCTTCGTTCTCGCTGCACGATGTGACGATAGGTGTCAACTTCCACTGGGAGCGCAAGGAGACGCAGGTGTTCTCAGGTACGCTGCGGCTGGTGGTGGAGGCTGATAAGATTGTAGCCATCAACGAACTGCCAGTGGAGCGTTATCTCACAAGTGTCATCTCCAGCGAGATGTCGGCAACGGCATCAAAGGAGTTCCTGAAGGCGCATGCTGTCATCAGCCGTTCGTGGCTGCTGGCGCAGATGGAGAAACGCAAGCAGCTCGACAACGGTGCTACAGCCTTCTTCTCGTTTATCAAGAAGGACGATGAGCTGATACGCTGGTACGACCGCGAGGACCATACCATCTTCGATGTCTGTGCCGACGACCACTGCCAACGTTATCAGGGTATTACCAAGCAGTCGAGCCCAGCCGTGGAGCAGGCTATCAGTGAGACGCGCGGACAGATTCTTACCTATGGCGATGAGATCTGCGACGCCCGTTTCTCGAAATGCTGTGGCGGAGAGACGGAGGAGTTCCAGTATTGCTGGGAGGATACGCCAAAGCCGTATCTTGTGTCGTTCCATGATCCGTATTGCGACACCCACGACGAGAAGATCCTCTCGCAGGTGCTCAACGACTACGATCAGGAGACCCCCGACTTCTACCGTTGGACGGTGGAATATACGCAGGAGGCGCTCTCTGAACTCGTCAACCGTAAGCTGAAGGACGATTTTGGCCAGATTACCGACCTGATTCCTCTGGAGCGGGGCAAGAGCGGCCGTATCTGGAAGCTGAAAATTGTCGGCACGAAGAAAACCTTCACTATCGGCAAAGAGCTTGAGATTCGTCGTGCCCTCAGCGAGACGCACCTTCTCTCCTCCGCCTTCGACGTCGAGAAAACAGTGGATAGTGGACAGATCCACTTTAAACTTCATGGCAAGGGCTGGGGGCATGGCGTAGGTATGTGTCAGATTGGTGCCGCCGTGATGGGCGAGCAGGGCAAGACCTACGACGAGATCCTCCTCTTCTATTATCGCAACGCAGAAATCAAACATCTATATGAGTAAGAAATCTCCTTGGGCCTGGGTGCCTACACTTTATTTTGCAGAAGGTCTGCCATATGTGGCCGTGATGACCATCTCGCTTATCATGTACAAACGTCTGGGATTGTCGAACACTGACATTACGCTCTATACCTCTTGGCTCTACCTGCCATGGGTGATAAAGCCTCTGTGGAGTCCGTTTATCGACATTATTAAGACCAAACGCTGGTGGATTGTCGCAATGCAGTTGTTGATAGGTGCAGCCCTTGGTGGCGTGGCCTTTACGATACCTGGGCCATATTGGCTGCAGGGCTCGCTGGCTTTCTTCTGGCTGATGGCTTTTGCGAGTGCGACTCACGATATCGCTGCCGACGGTTTCTATATGTTGGGTCTTGACCAGCATCGGCAGGCCTATTTTGTTGGCATACGAAGCACTTTCTATCGCATTGCCACTATCGTAGGACAGGGCCTGCTGGTAATGCTGGCAGGAAATCTTGAGGTACTCACGCGTAATATCAAGTTCTCGTGGAGTCTGATGTTCTATGGTATGGCAGGACTCTTCATCGCCTTTTGGTTATGGCACAACTATGTGCTCCCCCGTCCTTCAGAGGATAAGGGCATCGAGAAGATGAGTAGCCGTCAGATACTTCAGGAGTTCTGGCTTACGCTGAAGACCTTCTTCCAGAAGCCTCAGGTGTGGGCGGGTATCTGCTTCATGCTCTTCTATCGTATGCCGGAGGGACTGCTTGCCAAGGTGAGTGCTCTCTTCCTTATCGATGCGCAGCACAACGGAGGAATGGGGCTCTCTCCTGCTGAATACGGATTGGTGCAGGGTACAGTGGGCGTCATCGGTCTTACGCTTGGAGGAATCCTTGGTGGCATTGTTGCGAGCCGTGACGGACTGAAGCGGTGGCTTTGGCCTATGGTGATGGCTATCACGCTGCCTGACCTGGTTTACGTCTATCTGTCGTATGCCCTGCCTCAGAACCTTATGATTGTCAATATCTGTGTGTTTGTCGAACAGTTTGGCTATGGCTTCGGTTTCTCGGCCTATATGCTATACCTTATTTATTATAGTCAGGGTGAGCACAAGACGGCCCATTATGCTCTTTGCACGGCCTTTATGGCACTGTCGATGATGATTCCTGGGCTCTTTGCCGGAGCACTGCAAGAGTCGGTGGGTTATCCCACATTCTTCCTGATTGTCATTGCAGCCTGCTCACTGACATATATCGTCACAGTCACCCTGAAGATTGACCCAGAGTTCGGCAAGAAGAAATAGTAAATCCCGCCACGTGGCGGGATTTATTATTATATTCCTAATCCGTCCTGAAAGCTGACGTCTATTGCCTTGCTCTGTAGGATGCGGGAGTAGGGCGGCACGCTATGGGTGAGCCAGATGTTACCACCTATCACTGAGTCGTGGCCGATGGTGATGCGTCCCAGAATCGAGGCATTTGAATACACCGTCACGTTGTCCTCGATGATCGGGTGTCGCGGTACGTTGAGCATGTTACCCTGCTCGTCGTACTTGAAGCTCTTTGCTCCCAGCGTCACACCCTGATAGAGCGTCACGTGATTGCCGATGATACAGGTCTCACCAATCACCACGCCCGTGCCGTGGTCGATGGAGAAGTATTCGCCTATTTGTGCCCCAGGGTGGATGTCGATACCCGTCTTCGAGTGCGCCTGCTCGGTGATGATACGCGGTATCACTGGCACCTGCATCTCGTGGAGCTTATGCGCCACACGGTAATGGGTCATCGTGTTCACCACTGGATAACAGAAGATCACCTCGCCATAGGTAGCTGCCGCAGGGTCGTTGTCGAACATTGCCTGTATGTCGGTATACAACAGCCGTTTGATCTCCGGCAGTGCGTCGATGAACTCCAGTGCCAGTTTCTCGCCTGTACAGAGTACGTCGTCATCCGTGCATTCCTCGCAGAACTGGAGACCGCGGGCTATCTGCTGGCGCAGCAGACGGTACAGCTCCTCCATCGACACGCCAATCTGATAAGCTCTCAGCTCTTCGTCGGGCTGGCGCTTGTGGAAATAGTCGCTGAATACGATACTCTTGATGAGGCTCACGATACGCTTCACGTCCTCCACTGACGGCAGCTGCGTCTGCGTGGCCGTAGGCATCATCCTCAGCTCGTCGTCGGTATGCTTCGAGAGGATGGCTACATTGCTCCTGAGCGTCTCGTTTATTTTCTTCTGATCCATAATAACAAAGTTTTCGGTGGCAAAATTACTAACTTTTTTCCAAAATGCCGCAATAATGCCCATAAAAATAAAAAATCGGTTAGGCCTTATTTGCGAAAAACTGATAATTATTCACGCGAAAAAGTAGGCAGATTCAAAAAAAATGTGTATATTTGCACCCAGAATAATAAAAAACTAAAACATTAGGAACTATGACCAGCATTAAGGGACATATTGTAGACGTAGTCCGTCGTGAGATTTTCGATGGCGAACTGGTGATTGAAGACGAGCGAATCGTCGAGGTGAAGCGTTGTGAACTGCCTGAGGGCAAGAAGTCGTGGCCGTATCTGATGCCGGGTTTCATCGATGGTCACGTACATATCGAGAGCAGCATGATGACGCCTCGCGAGTTCGGCCGCTTGGTATCTGTCCACGGCACCATCGGCGTAATTGCCGACCCTCATGAGATCGGCAATGTGATGGGCATCGAGGGCATCGACTTCATGATACGTTCGAGCCGTCAGGTGCGTCTTAACTTCTGTTTTGGTGCCCCCAGTTGCGTGCCTGCCGTGGGTGGTGAGATAGAAACCAGCGGTGCCGTTCTCGATGCGAAGGACACGGAGGCACTGATGGCGCGTGACGACATCGGATTCCTGGGCGAGATGATGAACTACCCAGGTGTACTGGCAGGCGACAAGGAGGTGCTCGCAAAGATCGAAGCGGCGCGCCGTCATGGGAAGCCCGTCGACGGTCATGCACCAGGATTGACTAGCAGACAGCGTGACCAGTATGCCAGTGCAGGCATCACCACTGACCACGAGTGTTCGACGCTCGAAGAGGGCCGCTCGTGTATCCATGCTGGCATGAAGGTAATCATCCGTGAGGGCAGTGCCGCCAAGGACTACGAGCTGCTGAAAGAACTGATCAGGGAGAGTCCCAACATGGTGATGCTCTGTACCGACGACTGTCATCCTGACGACCTCGTGCGCGGACATATCAACCTCATCGTGAAGCGCGCACTGGCTGATGGCTTCGATCTGTGGGATGTACTGCAGGTTGCCTGTGTCAATGCCCAGCGCCACTATCGCCAGAAGTGGGGACTGCTGCAGGCTGGCGATCTTGCAACATTTATCGCTGTGGACAACCTGACACCGCACTTCCGTGTGGAACATACCTACATACGCGGTACAGAGGTGTATAGCTACAATGCCAACATCAGCCCTGATGCGATATTCACCAGTAACGAAGAGGTGGAGATGCCTAACCGTTTTGTGGCAGAGCCCGTCACAGCCGAAGACCTGAATTTGGACCTCAAGCAAGGCGACACCGTACACGTGATATATGCCTCTGACGGCAGTCTGCTGACACAGCATGATGTGGAGGTGTTGACAGGCAACCCGCTGATAGACTCGCACTATCCTTGGAACGAAGTGCAGAAAATCGTGGTCTACAACCGCTATCTGCCAGGCGCAAAACCCGTTGTCGGATTGGTGCGTGGCTTTGGCATCAAGAGCGGCGCCATTGCTGGTACCGTGGCCCACGACTGCCATAACATCGTGGCCATCGGCTCTAACGACGCGTATCTGGTAAGTGCCATTAATCGTATTGTTGAGATGCGGGGCGGACAGGTGGTCGTTACTCCCGACGAGATGCTCGACATCCCATTGCCCATTGCCGGTTTGATGTCACCGCATACTGGTCCTCTGACAGCCCTCCTCACAATGCGCATCCATGAGATGGTGAAGCAGACCGGCTGCCAGATGAAGTCACCGTTCATTACGATGGCCTTCATGTGTCTGCCAGTCATCCCTCACATTAAGATTACTGACCGGCACCTGATGAACACAGCGGATATGAGTATTATCGTTTGAGGAGCTTGCGCTTGATCTTGTCGATGCCTTCGAGGAGGTCCTCGGTGGGCTCGATGATATTGTCGGAGCCCCAGAAGTGTGGATCGTTGAAGAAGATCACCTTGTCGTAGAAATTGTCACTGCGGTTAAAGGTGTCGTGGATCTTTATCGGTCGTACGCCTTCACCCTCTTTGCGGTCGGTGACCACCATCTCCGAAACGATGGTGAAGTTGGACTTGAACACACGGCGCTTCCAGTCGCAACGGAAACGGATGACATTGCGGATATAGTTGATGCGGGTGACGCCGCCGTCAGTCTTATAGTCTATGCTCAGCGTAAGCTCACGGGGCGTGAACCGCAGACCGAAGGGCTTCTTGCGGAGTATCATGCGGCTCACCTTCTCTACGTCGGTCATGTCGAGCTCAAGTTCAACCTTCGTGAAGGCCAGCGTCTCCTGATCGATGTAGAAACGGCCGCGGTAGAGGGCATAGTCAACGACCACACGGGGCTTCATCTCTATAACGTACTGGGCTCTGTCGCCTGCAGGCTTGGAACTGAGGAAGTTGAAGTCGTATTTCTCCAGTTCCTCATCGTCGAACAGGATGTCGCGGTTCTTGACAATGTCGAGGTGAACAGGGAGTACGGGACCGCCCTGTAACTTGACGGACAACGTGTCAGAGGGTCGCTGACTGAGCAGGCGACGACCTTTGAGGATGGCTACGCCGTCGCGCCAGTTCTGCTTGTTGTAGGCTGTCTTATACACATCGACCACACCTTCGGATACACTGATGAAACGCTGTCGCTTCTGGACCGTCTCACGGTAGAAGCCTCTCAGGAGATTGGCTTCTTTAGGATAGTTGACGTCGATCTTTTCGATGGCCTTCAAAACGATGTCACGGGCATCGGAGCCGTGTACGACGATTTCACTGAGCACCACGGAACTGGCCTGCATCTGCACAGCCTTGCCATCGGCCTCAAGGGCCTTGCACTCACCGGCGCTGAGACGGAGGGTCTTGTAGCCTAAGTAGGAGAATGTCACCGTCTGGGGTTCTGACTTCAACTTCAGGGTGAACTCACCCTCCTCGTTGGTGACAGTGCCCACCTGACGGTCGGTAACGCTCACATAGGGCATTCCCTTGTGCGTTCTGGCATCGACAACCTTGCCGCTGAATGTCCATACGGAGTCTGTCTGAGCCGCCATTTCCAGACAGCACAGCAATGCGACAACTAATATAAGACATCTATTCTTCATCCCCATTTTCCTTTCTTGGGGCAAAGATAGAAAAAAATCCCCGAACTGCCAAGCATTTCGGGGAATTTTTTTGTATTTACTTTGTTGCGGATGTTGCTTTTGATATGTCTGTGGCAAAGATGAGTGGTACTGACGGCGTACTGCCTGTGAGAAGATAGTTCTTGCTGTTGTCGTTGTCGAGATAGATTGCGCCCATCACTATCTGGCCGGCAACAAGCCCGCTGGTGAGTTCCTTGAAGCCGAATGACGTGGTGTTGACCCAAAAGTAGACCGACAGCGTACGAGTCTGGTTCTTATAGAAGATAGGATAGTCGACCTTTTGGGGACCAAGATAGAACTCTACGAAGGTGTTCAGGTTATAGAAACCCATGAGGCATTTTACGCGGTTTATCGGGTTTTGCTCCACCATGGCGGTACGGAGGTCTTCGTCGTTGACGGTGCCTGCAACGACCTTGGCGGGCAGCTCATGAATGGTGAGCGTCGTGTCGGTAGCTACGGTAAAGTCGATGTCTACGGTGTCGGTATCGTAGTCGTTGACTGATTGCATGTACACCGGATAAATCATCTGTCCAGAGTATTCGCCGCGAAGTGCATTGAAGCACTGGGTTATCTGGGCTGGGGTGAGCCCGTTGCTTTCATCGTTGTCGTCATTCTTCAGACATGACGTGAGGCTCATGGCAATGATACAGCCAAGAGCGAGAATTGTTGTTAATCGTTTCATATTTCTTTTTTATCTTATAAACAATAGTTCGCGGTATTTCGGGAGTGTCCAGAGTCCGTCCTCGACAATCATCTCCAGGGCGTCGCACTCCTTGCGGATGGCCTCCATCTTAGGACATACGGTATCGTGATAGGCGATTGCACGCTCGTGGATGTCGGCAATACGGTTAGCCACGCGACGGGCCTCTGTGAGTTCCTCTACGAGACGCTCGATGCGCTCTGTGCGCTCGGCTACCTCCTCGATGAGCTTCATGTTACGGGCAGAGAGACGCTCGGCCTTGTCGGCGGGGAACACAGCCTTCATGCCCTGCACGTTCTTGATAAGCTGCGATTGGTAGTGGGTGCTCACGGGGATGATATGGTTCATCGAGAGGTCGCCCATCACGCGGGCCTCTATCTGGACGGTCTTCACGTAGGTTTCCCATTTCACCTCGTTGCGGGCTTCGAGCTCCTTGTGGTTCATCACCTTCGTACTCTCGAACATCGATACGCTCTCGGGGTCGAGATAGTGCTCGATGATGATGGGCACCGACTTTTCCACGTCGAGACCACGTCTGGCAGCCTCTGTTACCCACTCTTCGCTGTAGCCGTTACCGTCGAAGCGGATGGGCTTACAGGTTCGGATGTCTTCGCGGAGCACCTCGATGATGGCGTGGAATTTGGCGGTATGGCCTGAGCCTTCTGAATACTCGGGTTTCTCTGAGAACTCGGCGATTTTCTGGTCCACACGTTTCTTGAAGGAACTGAGAGCCTCAGCCATGGCTGCGTTGAGGGCAATCATTGCCGATGCACAGTTGACACTGGAACCTGGGGCACGGAACTCGAAACGGTTACCTGTGAAAGCGAAGGGCGAAGTACGGTTACGGTCGGTATTATCGACTTCGAGGTTCGGTATCTGAGGAATGTCCACCTCATGTATTCTCTTACCTCTTACCTCTGACTTCTCACCTCTTTCTATATGGTCGAGCAGTTCGCTGAGTTGTGTGCCGAGAAAAGAACTGATGATGGCAGGGGGCGCTTCGTTGCCACCCAGACGGTGGGCGTTGGTAGCGCTGACGATAGAGGCCTTCAGCAGTCCATTGTGGCGATAGACGGCCATCAGCGTCTCTACGATGAAAGTTACGAAGCGCAGGTTCTCCTTTGGGGTCTTGCCGGGGGCATGGAGCAGAGCACCGTTGTCAGCGGTGAGACTCCAATTGTTATGTTTTCCTGAGCCATTGATGCCGTCGAAGGGCTTCTCGTGGAGCAACACACGAAAACCATGGTTGCGTGCCACGCGCTTCATGAGCGACATCAGAAGCATATTATGGTCGACGGCGAGGTTGCATTCTTCGAAGATCGGGGCGAGCTCGAACTGATTGGGCGCCACCTCGTTGTGACGGGTCTTGCAGGGGATAGATAGCTCCAGAGCCTGTATCTCAAGATCTTTCATGAAGGCCTGCACACGGTCGGGGATGGTGCCGAAGTAGTGGTCATCCATCTGCTGGTTCTTGGCACTCTCATGGCCCATGAGTGTACGGCCGGTGAGCATCAGGTCAGGGCGTGCGGAGTAGAGCCCCTCGTCAACGAGGAAATACTCCTGTTCCCATCCGAGGTTCACCTTCACCTTGTGAACATCGTCGAAGAAATACTTGCAGACGTCGGTGGCGGCCTTGTCTACAGCATGGAGAGCGCGCAGCAGTGGGGCCTTATAGTCGAGGGCCTCGCCGGTATAGGCGATGAAGATAGTGGGGATACAGAGTGTATCGTCGATGATAAACACTGGCGATGTGGGGTCCCAGGCGGAGTAGCCGCGTGCCTCAAAGGTATTACGTATCCCACCGTTGGGGAACGAGCTGGCATCGGGCTCCTGCTGTACGAGCAGCTTGCCGCTGAAGTTCTCGACCATCCCGCCCTTGCCGTCGTGCTCTACGAAAGCATCGTGCTTCTCGGCAGTACCTTCTGTAAGGGGCTGGAACCAGTGGGTGTAATGGGTGGCTCCCATCTCCTGTGCCCACTGTTTCATGCCGGCAGCCACAGCATCAGCGATGCTGCGGTCAAGACGGACACCGTTGTCGATGACATCAATGAGCTTGGCATAGATGTCGGCAGGGAGGTACTTGTACATCTTCTGACGATTGAACACGTACTTGCCGAAATACTCTGAAGGACGCTCTGTGGGTATCTTCACCTCTACAGCCTGTTTCTTGAACGCCTCCTCTACTACCTGAAATCTTAAATTGCTTGACATTGTATAGGGGTATGCTTTTAGAATGTTGCGATGCCTACACCTGCAAGGAAATAGGCTTTTTGCAAGTACGGGTTGGTGTGGAACTCTGCGAAGACGGGAATCTTGAAGTGCTTGAAAGCAAAAGTCTTCGTGGCCCGGAGCGATGCCATGTTGCAGGTGAAGCCCTCACCGTACATATAGTTATTTTCTGTCACTTCAATCTCGCGGAGTTTTCCCTGAATGATTCGTGTGTATGAAAAACCGGAACTCTCCATCGGCGTAATTCCGACTCTGGCATCCCAGTCGAGACCTCCTGCACGGAAGGGAACTGAGAGCTCTATGAATGTGGAGTAGGCACGGTCGCCGTTGACTTTGTAGTCATTGCCGGCAAACATGGTGTATGCCTGCAGTGAGAAATACTTGCATGTATAGCCGATGTTGGCCTCTAACTGGTGAGGACCGTGGGAGTCGTAGTAGAAATAGCGGTTCTGCTCGTCAACGTCTTTTGTCCAGTAGTCGATGATACCGATGTTGAAGCCCCAGCGTGAGTAGCTGAGGGTGAGGTCGAGGTCTTGGGTGTCATCTTGATTGAATCCTATGTTGGAACTGGCTTCCAGCGACAATCCCTTCCACTCAAGGCTTAGTTTCGGCTGTGCGCTTATGCCTGCCATATCGATACCACGCCACATATACTTAGTGACGAGGTCAACGCCAGCACTCGCCTGGAAGTCACTTTCGGCATTCTCGTCCTGTGCCACTGCAGGTAACAGTGTCATGGCCATAAGGGCCAGTGAAATCATTCTCTTCATATCTTTTATGTTTTAGTCTATAAATCTTTTTGTGATGTCTGTATAGGCATCGATGCGACGGTCGCGGAGGAAAGGCCACCAGCGGCGCACTTGCTCGGAATGGTCGATGTCTATCTCTACAATGATGCTCTCCTCTTCGTCAGTAGAAGCCTCGTAGATGAGTTCTCCCTGGGGACCGGCAACGAAAGAGGAACCCCAGAAATTGATTCTGGAGGTGAGAGGTGAGAGGTGAGAGGTGGGAGAACACTCTTCCATTCCTACACGGTTGACGGTGATGACGGGAATGCCGTTGGCTACGGCATGTCCGCGTTGTACCGTCTGCCATGCCATGCGCTGACGCTGCTGCTCCTCAGGCGTGTCGCCTGGCTCATAGCCAATCGCTGTGGGGTAGATGAGCATCTCAGCTCCCTGAAGGGCCATCAGACGGGCTGCCTCGGGATACCACTGATCCCAGCATACCAGTACGCCGAGACGGCCTATGGAGGTGTCTATGGGGTGGAAGCCCAGGTCACCTGGTGTGAAGTAGAACTTCTCGTAGTAGGCGGGATCGTCGGGGATGTGCATTTTACGGTATTTGCCGGCGATAGAGCCGTCGCTGTCAAGAACGACCGCCGTATTGTGGTACAGTCCTGGAGCACGCTTCTCAAAGAGAGAGGTGACGATGACTACACCAAATTGCTTTGCCAGTTCTCCGAAGAGTTTCGTAGAAGGCCCGGGGATGGGCTCTGCGAGGTCGAAGTTGTTGACGTTCTCCTCCTGACAGAAGTAGAGCGAGTTATGCAGTTCCTGCAGAACGATGAGTTGTGCGCCCCGTTTTGCAAGGTCACTAATACCTTCGCACAGACGAAGGAGGTTGTCTTTCGTGTCAGCAGTGTTGTGTTGCTGTAGGAATCCTATCTTAATTTCTTTCATTTCTCAATTCTCGGATATTGCATGGTACAACAGTGTAGCGAGCCGTGCTGACGGATGACGGGGCAACAGTCTATGTTAATAATTTCCCTATCGGGGAATGCCTGGCCTATTATCCTCAATGCCTCGTTGTCGAGGTCAGGTTGGTTGTATGTAGGACAGAGCACGGCACCGTTGATGACGAGGAAATTCGCATATGTCGCCGGGAGACGGTTTTCTCCGTCGTAAATAGGACGCGGCATAGGAAGCTTCAGTAGACGGTAGGACTTGCCTTCGAGCGTACGGAAGGTCTTCAGCTGTGCCTCCATCTGCATGAGGTCGTCGTACTGCTCGTCATTTGGATCGTCACAGCCCATATATAATAATGTGTCGTCGGGACAGATACGCACTATGGTGTCGATATGTCCGTCGGTATCATCGCCGGTGAGGTTGCCGTGGTCAATCCAGAGAATACGCTCTGCGCAGAGGTCACGCTTCAGGCGCGTTTCGATCTCTGTCTTCGTCATCGGTTGGTTACGGTGAGGGGCAAGCAGACACTGACTCGTGGTAAAGACCGTGCCCCGTCCGTCGCTCTCGATAGAACCGCCTTCAAGCACGAAGTCAAGACAGTCGCAGTATTCGCCTTCAATCTCGCCTAAGTCGTAGAGCCGGCGGTTGATGGCGTTGTCTAAGGCTGCCTCGAACTTCTTGCCCCAGCCATTGAACCTGTAGTCAAGCAGACGGCGGTGTCCGTTGTCATCGACAAGAGAAATGAAACCGTGGTCGCGGGCCCAAGTGTCGTTAGTTGGGCATACAACCTTCAGACACTCATGGGCGGCATCCTCTGGCGCCACCACAATGAGACGCTCACGACGGGCAATTTCGCGTGCCATTTCGTGATAGACGGTGATGATATCACCGAGCATAGGTGCCCAGTCTGTGCCGGCATGCGGCCACGTGAGCTGCACACCCTCCTGGGGCTCCCATTCTGCAGGAAGTCGCCATCCAAAACCTGTCGTTTTCTTGTCTATCATCATAATTTTGCCGCAAAGATACAAAATAATTGAGAATTCAGAGTTGAGAATTGAGAATTATTTGTATTTTTGCACAAAGATTTTGATATTTAGCGATGCTTGAGGTAAAAGATGCAACGATAAGGGTGGGCGAGAAGACGCTGATGAGGGATCTCTCGTTCATTGCGCAAGACGGTCAGATGACATGCATCACCGGTCCTTCGGGAGCGGGAAAGACTGTGCTGATCCGTACGTTGATGGGCTTTTTCCCTGTGGGCGACGGCTTCGTCAGTGTCGACGGTGAACTGCTTACCGTGCGTTCTGCCAGTGCCTTTAGGCAGATGATGATCTATCTGCCTCAGAACATGCGGTTGCTGAAACACCAGCTCTATGAACCGGTGTTTTCTTGCTGTGACGATTCTGAATACGGGGTGTGGAATGTGCAGTTGCCTAAGGTGGAGGAAGAAAGGACGCCTGAGGATTTGTCGGCAGAAGAGATTTTCTCTCTGGCAGAGAAAACATTGAAGGAAGGTGCCGAGAAACCAATCGTGATAGCCGATGAGCCAGCTGCGATGCTGACACCTGAACTTGCTGGGAGAATGCTCTCTATGCTTCAGGAACAGGCGAGGGCAGGGAAGACGGTGCTTATCGCAAGCAGAAGGCCGGAGATCATCGCGAGTGCAGAAAAAGTAATAGAAGTGAAAAGTGAATAGCGGAATGGTGTTACATATTGTTTTAGCCGCCCTCCTGCTGGCGATTCCGGCTGGGGTGCTCTATCTGTTGGAAAGAAAGATGCTCAGCAGTCTTTTTATCGCTGCAGCCAGAATGTTGGTACAGGTGATGGTACTCTGTCTGATGGTATGGGCATTGATGAGATATGACAGGTGGTGGATGAGTCTGCTGTGGGTGGTTGTGATGACGGGCTATGCGGCACTCGTCGTGGTGCATAAGTTGAAGGATGCAAAGCGTGCTTTGATCATGCCCGTAGCACTCGGATTGCTGGCGGGCACACTCTCTGTGGGACTCTATCTCCTGTTGTTCTCCCTGCCTGTGGAAAGGGTGTTTGACGCCCGGTGGCTGATTCCGGTGATGATGCTTCTTTTGGGCCATTCACTTACGATGACGCTACGGGGGATGAACACATATCTCTCGGCACTGAGGAAAGATGAGGAGCAGTATGAGTTCCGGAGAGGTAACGGAGCCAGCCACTTGAAGGCTGTGATGCCCTTTGTGCGCAGGGCCTTCATGGCTGTGATGTCGCCTACAGTTGCTAATCTTCAGACTACGGCATTGTACACGATGCCATTGCTTTTATGCGGCTTCTTGATAGCTGGTGTAAGTCCTCTCAATGCCTTTGTTGTGATGATGATGCTCGTTATCGGATGTGTGGCAGCATCGGTAGTTGCGTTGGTGGCGACGTTGTGGCTTGCTGACGGAAAACTCTTTGATTCCTTTGGAAAACTGCGATGGAAAGGTTAAAAACGTTTAATAAATCGGTGAGACGGGCTTGAATCCCGTCTTTTCTTTGTACCTTTGCAGTCCCAAATAAGCATAAAGCGTGAAAATAAAGGAAGTATTGAGCGCCCTTGAACGATTCGCGCCTCTGCCCTTGCAGGAAAGTTGGGACAATGCTGGCTTGCAAGTTGGATTGACAGAGACGGAGGTTTCAGGGGCATTATTGTGT
>JAEEGL016226509.1_pt1 | contig 24283 bp, 19 predicted proteins | sample 9134231 | NCBI WGS metagenome assembly JAEEGL01 (sample SAMN16246548, study PRJNA631951) | gut metagenome | biome: gut microbiome; feature: rumen; material: fiber-attached | host: Bos | place: Iran: Karaj | collected 2018-10
GAGGATGCCTACAAGACCTCGATGGAGCTGGGCAAGTTTGACGACATGACCGAGGAGGAGCGCCGCGAGATTGCCCGCATCGTGGGCATGGGTGCCCTGAAATACTTCATCCTGAAGGTCGACGCCCGCAAGAACATGCTCTTCAACCCTGAGGAAAGCATCGATTTCAACGGCAACACGGGTCCATTCATCCAGTACACGTATGCCCGCATACGGAGTATTCTGAGAAAGAGTGAAGAGATAAGCGCAAACGCTTCAGGCTTCAGGCTTCAGGCTTCACTTGAAGAGAAGGAAATTGAGCTCATTCAGAAGATGAGCGAGTACACCGCCGCCGTAGAGCAGGCAGGCATGGACTATTCGCCCAGCGGCATCGCCAACTACTGCTATGAGCTGACGAAGGTGTTCAATCAGTTCTATCACGACTACAGCATCCTGAACGAGCCCGATGAGCAGAAGCGTGCCGTCCGTCTAGTGCTGGCCAGCAATGTGGCAAAGATTATCCGCAGTGGCATGAGCCTGCTGGGCATCGAGGTGCCAGAGAGGATGTAGTTTTTTCTAGGAGTCCCCTAGGATATCCTAGGAAACCTAGGAAGCCCTAGGCCCCCCCAACAAAACAAACGATGATTCCACCCAACCACAACTCTGTCCTTCTGCAACCCACAGAAATAGCTGCCGACGCATGGGCTGTCGACGCCGCCTGCTCTGGTAATCCCGGCCCGATGGAGTACCAGTGCGTTGATTTGGCGACAGGTGCGCGGGTGTTCCACTTTGGTCCCGTTTATGGCACGAACAACATCGGAGAATTCTTGGCCATTGTGCATGCTCTGGCGCTTTGTTGGCAGCGGGGTCTGTACACGAAGACCATCTACTCCGACTCTTACAACGCCATCCTGTGGGTTAAGAAGCGACAATGCAAGACAAAGCTGGAGCGCACACCTCAGACCGAGCCACTTTATAATATTATTGTTCGCGCGGAACAGTGGCTGCGCACCCACGACTACCGTAACCCATTATTGAAGTGGGAGACCAGCATGTGGGGCGAGGTGCCCGCCGATTTCGGGCGGAAGTAAAAGGTACCCGAACGAAACTTAAGGTGGCCGATTTCGGCCACCTTAAAAAAACTGCTTTTTGGGGTGCAAGATTTCTGCATGCCCGCCGTTATAGGGGAAACAAAAGCATGAAAATGATGAAGAAAAGTTACCTCTATCTCGCCCTGTTGCTCCTGACGCTCCCGGCAACAACGGCATGCAACAACAGTGATGACGACGATGACAGATTTGTCGTCTGCCCAACGGAAAACATCGAAGGGAAGTGGCGTTTCGTTGAAATGCTCGACGGCGTCGGCGCCTCTTTCGAAACGCACCGCGGAGCCACGCAACCAGCCGCACACACCTTAGAGTTCATGGCAGACGGCGGTCTCTGCTACACCTTTGACGACGGCACTGCCGAAGAGAGCACCTACAGCTATGTGGACCCCACAGCCTACGGCACTTACTATCCGGTGATTGTCGTCAGCGATGGCAACGATGGTAGCGACACCCCCTTTAGCGTGGAACTTGAAGGCGACCAGCTGAGACTACACTACGTGGGACCTTACTTCACCGACCACATCCCCGAGACTTACGTCTATCAACGCATACGGTAGAACCGCTGAATCGTGTTGCCGTCGTACTGCTCGCTGCTAGCCAAAGCCACTGTGGCGGGCAGTTGCGGTGCTCGTGTTCCTCCGCTGACCGTCAGCCGCATGTTGGTTTCTACGCGAATCTCGTCCCAAAGGTCCTGCAGCAAGAACGACTCCAGCGTCTTCCGTCCACCCTCGACGATGAGCGACTGGACGTTCTGGGCATGCAGCGACTCAAGGTTCAGCGGGTGACGGTGGTCGACGACCAAACGCTGAGGGTTGAGACCTACCCAGTGACGCACGGTGAGCTGTGGGTGTTCGCGCTCGTCGGTCACACGTCCTACGAGGATGGCATCCTCCTCGGCGCGCAGCTTGTGACTGAGCATCTGGGTGAAAGGCGTGGAAATCTGAAGCGCCCGGCCGTGGTCATCGATGAAGCCGTTGGCCGTCTGTGCCCATTTTAAAATAATGTACGGGCGCCCGAGACGGTGGAAGGTAAAGAAACGGCGGTTCAAGGCCTGACAATCCGCCTCGAGCACACCCACAGTGACGTCGATGCCTGCGTCACGGAGCTTCTGTATTCCTCGGCCCTGCACCTCAGCAAACGGGTCGATGCAGCCCACAACGACACGCTTCACACCCTTATGGATAATCAGGTCGGCACAGGGTGGCGTCTTGCCGTAGTGCGAACAGGGTTCTAACGACACGTAGAGTGTGGCCGACGACAGCAGGGGCTCGTCCTCAAGACGCACCGATGCAAAAGCGTTCACCTCGGCATGAGCCTCGCCGCAGCGCACGTGGTAGCCTTCACCCAAAATGCGACCATCGTTGCTGACGATCACCGCTCCCACCATCGGGTTCGGTTTGGCGTTCTGCCGTCCCTGGCGGGCCAGTTGCAGGCACCGCCTCATGTAGCGCTCGTCGTCGTTCATGGCTCCGCTGCTCCTTTCTCTTCTTTCTCGCCAGTGTCGGCATCACTCTTTGTCAACTCCTTATAGACACCATCGAGGTAGCGCAGCACCTCGCCAAGCGTGTCCCTGTGGTCAGGGCCCGAAGCGTAGCCATCGCTATCGATGACACCTTTCTCGAACTTAAAGTACATCGACCAGTTCGAAGCATCCATGATATCAACATCTGGCATGTAACGGCGTCCCACGTCGTAAAGTTCGCCCTTTTCAACAATGTCGCGAACACGGACGAACACAGAGTCGGCGACGGCGACGGTAACGGGCTCCTTCTCCACATAGTCAGGACGCATCATGCGGCGCTCTTCTAACTTCAGTGTGCCGCCGTCGCCCTCCTTGTTGTGATTCAGATTCAGCTCGAAGCGATAGCCCGCAAAGCCGTTGCTCTCGGTATAGCTGAAGACCATCAGTCGCCCCTCGGGCATCACCGACGGAGCACGGTGGGCCAGGACATCATCGATGGCACCCGACACGATTTTGTAGCGGCGCTCCGTCTGTTCAGCGTTGTCGAAGGCACGCTTGGCCATATCGATGTCAGTAAAGTACTTCGCCAACAGGGCGTCGGCCTTCTTCCCTTTCTTCTTGCCGCAGATGTCTTTGCGGGCCTGCAGCAATGCCTGGGCGCGCTGGTGCTCTTCTTCTATCATTTCACGGGTGTTGGCCAGCTGCTGCCTGCCGTAATCAGCCATACTATGGAGGTAGCCCTCCATCCGGCTGTCGTCTTCTAAACACATCACGTAGGGTCTCCAGAAACCACGTTTGTTCAGTTCGTCAACCACTTCCTTCGTCTGGGCCGACAGCCCAGCAATGTTAGCCATGAGTAATGCCATGAGCGTCATTATTCTGATCATACCGTTCGTTTTGTTTTCAGTCAGTTTTGATATTATTTCTCGGATGCTTGCAAAGGTACGAAGTTTTTTTCTTTCCGCCAAACAATCTGCCGGAAAAATAATCAGAAGAATCTGCGGAATAATTTCTTCAGAATGTTTGGCGGAATGAATAAAAGTTTGTACCTTTGCAGGCAGGTCAGGAGTTTGCTCTTGATTGGCTCAACAAACTATGGACTGTTTACTTAAACATAGACTGTGACATGAACTATGAACTAATCGACGCCCACAGCCACCTATGGTTCCATCAAGACACCACGTGGAACGGCCTGCGCATCGAGTCGAAGCCCAACGGGCGGGCAATGTTCCTCGGCGAGGAACGGCAGATGCTGCCACCCTTCATGATTGACGGCCACAACACCGCAGAGGTGTTCCTCTCGAATATGGACTATGCGCAGGTCGGCGCAGCCGTCGTGGTGCAGGAGTTTATCGACGGTCTGCAGAACGACTACCTGAAGACGGTAAAGGAACGCTACCCTGACCGATTCTTCTGTTTCGGCATGGCCGACTACCTGCACGACGGGTTCTACGAGCAGGCGCTCCACCTGATAGCCGATGACGGCTTTCGTGGCCTGGCCATTCCCGGACACCGCCTGTTAGACCGACGACTCAACGAGCCAGAAATGATGAAGATGTTCCGACTGATGGCGGACAGCCACGTGCTACTCTCCATCACACTTGCCGACGGCGACCAGCAGGTGGGCGAACTGCGCGAGGTCATCGAGGAATGTCCCAGCCTGAAGATTGCCATCGGCCACCTTGGCATGGCCAACCCACCCGTCACGCCACCGTGGGAGAACGAGAGCTGGCGTGAACAGATCAAACTGGCACGTCACGACAACGTCTACATCGAGTCGGGTGGCATCACATGGCTTTACAACACGGAGTTCTATCCCTTCCCATCGGCTGTACGCGCCATCCGCGAAGCTGCCGACCTGGTGGGCTGGGACCACCTGATGTGGGGCAGCGACTATCCGCGCACCATTACCGCCATCACCTATCGCATGTCGTACGACTTTATCACGAAGTCGGCCGAGCTATCTGACGAGCAGAAGCGGCTGTTCCTGGGCGGCAATGCCCACCGCTTCTATGGCTTCGGTCAGCTTCCTTCCCTACCCTATATAAAGAACATGAGCGAATGACTTCAATTCAGATTACCGCACCTTCCGAGATGAAGGTTATTGAGATGGAAAAGCCCCAGTGCGGGGCCAGTGAGGTGCTGCTGCGCATCCAGTACGTAGGCTTCTGCGGCAGCGACCTGAACACTTACCGTGGACAGAACCCCATGGTGAAAATGCCCGTGGTGCCCGGCCACGAGATAGGTGCAATCATCGACGAGGTAGGGGCCGACGTGCCCCCGCACTTGGCGAAAGGGATGGCCGTGACTGTCAATCCCTACACGAACTGTGGCGTCTGTCCCTCGTGCCGTAACCGCCGCTACAATGCCTGTGAGCACAACGAGACGCTGGGCGTGCAGCGCTGGGGCGCCATGTGCGACTATATCGCCCTGCCCTGGCAGAAGATTATCCCCATCGGCGACATTACCGTGAAGCACGCCGCACTCATCGAGCCGATGTCCGTGGGCTTCCATGCCGTCAGCCGAGCTCAGGTGGTCGACACCGACGTGGTGATGGTCATCGGCTGTGGCATGGTGGGCGTGGGCGCCGTGGTGCGTGCTATCATGCGCGGCGCCAAGGTCGTAGCCTGCGACATGGACGACGACAAGCTGGCCATTGTCCGCGGTCTGGGGGCCGAGTACACCATCAACTCAGCCCGTGAGAACGTGCACGAACGCATTGCGGCGATTACCCAGGGACGGGGATGCGACGTGGTCATCGAGGCCGTCGGCGCCCCTGCCACCTACCAGATGGCCGTGGCCGAGGTGGCTTTCACCGGACGTGTCGTCTGCATCGGCTATGCCAAGCAGGACGTGCTGTTCACCACGAAGCTGTTCGTTCAGAAAGAACTCGACATCCGCGGCTCGCGTAACGCCCTGCCCGAAGATTTCGAAGGTGTCATCCGCTACCTGCAGAAGAGTAAACCGCCTTACGACATTCTCATCTCTGCCTGTGTGAAGCCCGCCCAGGCCGAGGAGGCCATGCAGCGGTGGGCTGAAGCTCCGGGCAAGGTGTTCCGCATACTTGTAGACTTCACATAACAACATCCATAAACACCCTTAACACATGACTAAGAACTATCCAAAGATTGGCATCCGCCCGACCATCGACGGCCGACAGGGCGGCATCCGCGAAGGCCTGGAAGAGAAGACCATGAATCTGGCCAAGGCCGTGAAGAACCTGATTGAGCAGAACCTGCGCAATGGCGACGGTTCGCCTGTCGAGTGTGTCATCTCGAATACCACCATCGGCCGCGTCGGCGAGAGTGCCGCCTGTGCCGAACAGTTCGAACGCGAAGGCGTAGGCTCGACCATCACCGTCACCAGCTGCTGGTGCTACGGTTCCGAGACGATGGACATGAACCCCACCTACCCGAAAGCCGTGTGGGGCTTCAACGGCACGGAACGCCCCGGCGCTGTCTATCTCGCTGCCGTGCTCGCCGCCCATGCCCAGAAGGGGCTGCCCGCCTACGGCATCTACGGCCACGACGTGCAGGACCTCGATGACAACACCATTCCCGACGATGTAGCTGAGAAGCTGCTGCGCTTCGCCCGTGCCGCCCAGGCCGTGGCCACGATGCGCGGCAAGAGCTATCTCTCGCTCGGCAACACCTGCATGGGTATCGCCGGCAGCATCGTCAATGCAGACTTCCTTCAGCACTATCTTGGCATGCGCACCGAATACGTCTCGTTGGTAGAAATTCTGCGCCGTGTAGACTTCGGTATCTACGACAAGGACGAGTTCGAGCGCGCCATGCAGTGGGTCGACAAGTACTGCAAACCGCAAGAGGGACATGATTACAATGAGGACCGCCCACTGTTCCCTGGCGTGCCGATGACCACGTTCAACGGCAAGGGCAAAGGCAAGAACCGCGAGGAGAAAGATGCCGACTGGGCGTTCACCGTGAAGACGATGATGATCATCCGCGACCTGATGCAGGGCAGCGATCGGCTGCTCGAGATGGGCTACAAGGAGGAGGCCATCGGCCACAATGCTATCGCTGCCGGCGTGCAGGGCCAGCGCCAGTGGACTGACTACAAGCCCAACTTCGATTTCCCTGAGTCCATGATGTGTACGTCGTTCGACTGGAACGGCCCGCGCGAGGCTTACACACTGGCCACCGAGAACGACTTCCTCAACGGCATGTCGATGCTCTTCGGCCATCTGCTCACCAACCGCGGCGTGATGTTCTCCGACATTCGCACCTACTGGAGTCCCGAAGCCGTGGAGCGTGTGGCTGGCAAGCGTCCTGAAGGACAGGCTGCCGGAGGCTTTATCCACCTCATCAACAGCGGAGCTACGACACTCGATGCCACTGGCGCCATGAGCGACAAGGACGGTCGGCCCGTGATGAAGCCCCACTGGGACATGACCGACAACGACATGGAGGCTTGCCTGAAGGCTACCAGCTGGATGCCCGCCGACCGCGACTACTTCCGTGGCGGAGGCTATTCGAGCCACTTTCTCACTCGTGGCGGTATGCCCATGACCATGCTGCGCCTGAACCTCGTCGCCGGTCTCGGCCCCGTGCTGCAGTTGGCCGAAGGCTGGACTGTCGACCTCGACCCGAAGACCAACGACATCCTCGACAAGCGCACAGACCCGACATGGCCCACCACATGGTTCGCACCACGACTGGACCCCATGAAGGATGCTTTCAAGGACGTCTACTCCGTGATGAACAACTGGGGTGCCAACCATGGTGCCATCTGCTACGGACACGTCGGTGCCGATCTCATCACGCTGGCCGCCATGCTCCGCATCCCCGTCTGCATGCACAACATCCCCGATGCCGACATCTTCCGCCCTGCCGCATGGAACGCCTTCGGCATGGACAAGGAGGGTGCCGACTACCGTGCCTGCCAGAACTTCGGACCGATTTACAAGTGATTAATGGGGAGTTAGGGGGGGTAAAGGGGAGTTAAAGGGGAGTTAAGGGACAATAGTTTCTTTGCCCCATCATTACTCATCAGCAAAAGTAACGCCCCTAACTCCTCTTAACTCCCTAACGACAAAAGTAATATCCCCTAACCCTAACGACAAAAGTAACGTCCCCTAACTCCCCTTTAACTCCCCCTAACTCCTCTTAACTCCCCAAAAAACAACTCCCCAAAAACATGTCCCCCTGGAAACCAAACCTCGAAGAGACGAAAAAGAGATATGTGGACTGGTGGAACCACAAGGGCATCGTCCTGAACATGTGGGAACACTTCCAAGAAGGAGTGACCCCACATGCCGACGTGCCACTGCCCCCACCACCACGCGACCTCAATCAGCAGTGGTTCGACCCGCAATGGCGCGCCGACTATCTTGACTGGTACGTCGCCCACTCATCGCTGATGGCCGACATGCTACCCGTGGCCAACACTCAGCTCGGCCCCGGCTCGTTGGCAGCCATCCTCGGCGGCGTCTTCGAGGGCGGTGAGGACACCATTTGGATTCATCCTGACCCACACTTCACCGACGACATCCGCTTCGACCCACAGCACCCCAACTACGTGTTGCACAAGGAGCTGCTACGTGCATGTAAGCACAAAGCACAAGGGCACTACTACGTCGGCATGCCCGACCTCATGGAGGGGCTCGACGTGCTGGCGGCCCTCAAGGGCACCGACAAGGTGCTCATGGACACGGTGATGCAGCCCGAAGTGGTGGAGCGACAGATGCAGCAGATCAACGACATCTACTTCCAAGTGTTCGACGAGCTCTACGACATCATCCGCGAAGGCGACGAGATGGCGTTCTGCTATTTCTCCACGTGGGCTCCAGACAAGATGACGAAGCTGCAAAGCGACATCTCGACCATGATCAGCGACGATGACTACCGCCGCTTCGTACAGCCCTTCATACGGGAGCAATGCCAGAAGATACCATACACCCTCTACCACCTCGACGGCGTGGGTGCCATGCACCACCTGCCTGCCCTCCTTGAAATAGAAGAGCTGAACGCCATCCAGTGGACTCCCGGCGTGGGACAGCCACAGGGTGGGTCGCCAAAGTGGTACGACCTCTATCGCCGCATCCTTGCTGCCGGCAAGAGCATCATGGCCTGCTGGGTAACGCTTGACGAGCTGCGCCCGCTACTCGACGCCATCGGTGGCGACGGTGTACACCTGGAGATGGATTTCCACAACGAGCGTGAGGTGGAACAGGCGATGAGGATTGTGGAGGAGTATCAGAGTCTCAATTCATGCCCCTCTCCCAACGAGAGGGAAATCGTAAGACTTGACGGTGGAAAACTTACAGACGAGGAGGCCGACCATGAGGTACTTCGAATCATTGAGACTGTTGAAAACAGCGATAAGACCGACCACGCTCCCCTCCCTTCGGGAAGGACTGAGGGTGGGTTACCTGGGGATAGACTTCTTGTCCTCGACGGTGCCATGGGCACCATGATCCAGCAGTACGGCCTGCGCGAAGAAGACTTCCGGGGTGCCCGTTTCGCCAACCACGACCGCCCGCTGAAAGGCTGCAATGACGTGCTCTCGCTGACCTGTTCGTTTATTGTGAGCGATATCCACCGCAAGTATCTGGAGGCGGGCGCCGACATCATTGAGACCAACACGTTCAATGCGCAGCGCATATCGATGGCCGACTACGGTCTGCAGGAGCACTGCCGCGACATCAACCTCGCCGCCACACGCCTTGCCCGAAAGTGTGCCGATGCCTATTCCACCTCCGACAAGCCCCGCTACGTCCTCGGCAGCATTGGACCCACCTCGCGCACCTGCTCTCTTGCAACCGGCAGTGGCGCGCCGCTGAGCACATCGCTGCTCCACGATGCCTACCTCGAACAGGCATCCGCCTTGCTCGAAGGCGGCGTCGACGGCCTCCTCATTGAGACCATCTTCGATACGCTCAACGCCAAGGTGGCCATCGAGGCTGCACGTGAGGCCATGCGGCAGCAGGAGCGTGACGTGCCATTGCTACTCAGTTTCAATGTTGCTACGCCCGATGGGCACAACATGCTCGGACAGAGCATCCTTGAGTTCTTAGAGGACATTACCCAGCACTTCGCCCCCATCTTCTCCGTCGGCATCAACTGCGTCTCTGACGTTCAGCAGATGACTCCTCTCGTCCACGAACTGGCTCGCTTCGACTGTGGTGTGTCCCTCTACCCCAACGCGGGTATGCCTGATGCCAACGGCCAGTACAGCAAGACACCGGAAAGTCTCCTCGCAGACCTATGGTCCCTGCTCGAAGGGCATCATCTCACCATCATCGGCGGCTGCTGCGGCACCACCGATGCCCACATCCGTCTGATAGCCAAAGCCGTAGAGCCAGTGCCAGGCATTAGGTTAAGTGCGAAAAACACCAACAAACCCACCGCCAAACCCACCACCAAACCCACCCCCAACCCCTCCCCAAGGGAGGGGAGTTTGGATAGTTCTTCCGCATCACACTCTGCGCCTACATCTCGGCACGATAGTTCTTCCGCATCACACTCTGCGCCTACATCTCGGCACGATTCTAATCAAGCCCCCCTCCCTTGGGGAGGGGCTGGGGGTGGGTTTGGAGGTGGTGGGGTTGCTGGGGTTGAGTTTTCCCTTTTCACCGCCATTCTCTCTGGCAACAGCGCCGATGCCGTTAGCGCCACCAAGGAAGCTATAGCCGCTGGTGCCAAGCCGCAGGAACTTATCAACGGTGAAATGATACGCGCCATGGGCGAGGTAGGCCAGCGTTTCCAGGACGGTAAGGCCTTTGTGCCCCAGCTGCTCATGGCAGGGCGTGCCATGAAAGCCGCCCTCGAAGAGCTCAAGCCACTCATGGCCGGCACCGCCACAATGGCCATCGGCAAGGTCGTCATTGGTACCGTCAAAGGCGACCTGCACGACATCGGCAAGAACCTCGTCGCCTCCATGCTCGAAGGCTGTGGGTTTGAGGTGGTGAACATCGGCATCGACGTCTCCGCCGATGCTTTCATCGAAGCCGTGCGCCAGCATCAGCCCGACATTCTATGCATGTCGGCGCTGCTCACCACAACGATGGGCTACATGAAGCAAGTCATCGATGCCCTGCAGGCTGCAGGCATCCGCGACCGCGTGAAAGTCATGGTTGGCGGTGCACCCGTCACGCAGGGCTTCGCCGACGAAATTGGTGCCGACGGCTATAGCGACAATGCCAACACTGCTGTCACCGTTGCCAAACAGCTCCTTGGCAAGGCCACTGACCGCTGACCATCATTATCCCTCCAATAGTCTTGTTGTCTTGATGTCTACCAAACCTCTTGACACCAACCAAAAGTCTTGATGTCGAAAAGATCTCTTGATGTTCTCAGGCTTACAGGCTCTCCACGAAATGCCTGGTTACCTGGAACGAGCGGTCGGCCACGGTATTCCAGAAGTCATGGTACTGCGAGGCATTGGTGTCACGCAGCGGCACGTCGCTGATGACACGGAACGAGATGAACGGCACCTTATTAATATAACACGTATGAGCGATGGCTGCCGACTCCATGTCGACGGCACGCGCCTCGGGAAAGTGCCCGATGATCTCTCGCATCTTCTCACGGGTGTCTACAAACCAGTCACCCGTGACGATAAGGCCTGTTTTTAGTGAAGGAAATGCCGTTCCTCCGGACGCGCCTTCCCGGCGTCTGTCGCTTTCCATTTTCAACGCTTCACATTTGCTGAGCAGATACGGGTCAGCGGCGAAGCGAGCAGGCAGTCCTTGCACCTGGCCGTAATGCGTAGAACCATCGATAGCCATACCGCAATAGACGTCATGGTAGCAGGTCTCGGTGCTCGCCACTACATCCTGTACCTCAATGTCGTCACCATTACCCCCGGCGCAGCCGCTCGAGATGATGCAGTCGGGATGGAACTCGTTAATCATACGCTGGGCTCCGAGGGCGGCATTCACCTTGCCGATGCCACACTTCTGCACCAGCACGCTGCCATCGCTGAAGAGCTGCTGCAACTGCCGCAGCTCCTTATCCATGGCCACAATAATTCCTATTCTCATGATGCTATCTATGTTTTAGACTGCAAAGATACACAAATCGTTGAACATAATGCAGTAAACAATGGGCACAAACGTCTGATATTAACCACTTTTAACGAACTAAGACGGGCTACGCCACGGGCACCGACCACTCCTTCAACTGGGCCAACAAAGGAAGCGGAAAGTTTTTCTTTCCGCTTTCTCTGTTTTGAGAGAACCTTGAAACATCCGTTCCGAGAGGACCGTCAGACTTCTAGGAGAAGACTGCCAGACTTCTAGGAGAGGACTGCCAGACTTCTAGGAGAGGACCACCAGACTTCTAGGACTGCGAAACTCAAGGCTGCAGCTGAAAAGAAAACGCGCACCGCTCTTTTGCGGTGCGCGTTTTCTTTGAGAGGCCCGTGCAGTCTTTTCCTCTTTTTGAGACCTAATAGATAGAGACGAATTGTTTTTCGATGAAAGATACACGGTTGATAGAACGGTGCAGGCAGGGTGACTCGGATGCACTTGAAGAACTGTACAAGGCATACGCCCAGAGGATGAGAGGCGTATGCCGACACTATGTCAGTGATGAACAGACGGTGGACGATGTGCTGCACGATGCTTTCGTGATTATCTTCACTTCGTTCGACAAACTGCGCGATGTACGGTGTGCAGAGGCATGGATGACAGCCATTACAAGAAATGTTGCATCGAAATGCAAGAATCGGCTGATGGCATTGCCAACGGTGCCACTTGACGAGACAAACGAGGCAACGCTCGACACTTGGTTGCTGACTACCAACGGGACGCAAGAAACGATTGCCACAGAGAGCGAGGAGCAGTTGGTGAGAGACATTCCGCTGAGCGAGGTGGTTAAAATGATAGACAGGCTGCCTAAAGGCTACGGACAAGTGTTCCGATTATCGGTGTTCGAAGGGTTGTCGCACAAAGAGATAGCTGCCATGCTGGGCATCGAGCCACATTCATCGTCATCGCAGCTGGCACGGGCGAAGAAGATGCTGCGCAAGATGATGCGGCAATATTGGACTGCCATGCTTCTGCTGCTACTTCCTATAGGGATAGCTCTGGTACGGTATTTAGGCGAGCAGACCGACGAAGAGCCGTTGATGGGCGACTCATCCAAAGTGGTGGCCACGACAGATAGCATGACGTCCGCAGGTTCTGACGAGCCTATGGTTATTGAGTTGGAACAGCATCGCGGTTCTGAGGGCAAGAGTGTTGCCAAACCATCTATCAAGCATTCAAAGAGCCTATCTTCCTCCGACCGCACTCCCTCTCCACCCCAAGCCGCCGTTCCCGACGGTTCTCCGTCGGGCCTACCTAAACACATAGCCCAACACGACTCCACGGCAGAGAAGCCGTCGCCACTCGGCAACCAAGGGTACGCGCAGCGCACCCCCGAAGGTACGCCGACTGCCAAGGACAGCACGCTTAAGGAGAACCCCATTCCCAACCTCAATTATTCATTCCCCAACAGCCATGACAAGAAATGGTCTTTGGAACTGGCTTACGCTGGACAGCTCGACGAGCAGCATCGCTACAACCGGCCATTCAGCTTTAGGACTGTCGCGTCTGATGATCAGTCTCAGCCCGCACCCACTACAACTGTTCCGAGCAGCATTGATAATTGGTCAGACTATGCAGCCTATCTGGCAAACAATTCCGACGTCGTGAGTGCCCAGACCCGCAGCGTCGTCATGCGCATCGCCCTGAACAATGCGAACCGTCCTGGTGAGGACAAGATTCTGCGAACGAGCCACCATCAGATGCCTGTCACATGGTCACTGGCCCTAAGATACAGGTTGACCAACCGCTTTGCCATAGAGTCTGGCATGAGCTACAGTCGGCTGTCGTCTGATTATGAGTTGGGAGCAGACGGCAATACCATTCACGAGCAGCAGACCATCCACTACCTTGGCATTCCCATGAAGGGTATATATAATATGTATGTCGGAAAACGATGGAGCCTCTATGGCAGTCTCGGCCTGACAACCGAAATCCCCGTCCGCTCGACCTTGCACGCCGACTACTATGTGTATGGCCAGTATGAACTTAGCGAAAAGACCACTTTACATGCGCCATGGCAGTTCTCAACCACCGTTGGCATCGGCTTGCAATACCACCTGACGCCCAGCATCGGGGTGTTCGCAGAGCCAAGCCTGCAGTACTTCATCCCAACGCAGGGCGACATCGAGACCTACCGCACGGAGCATCCGCGAACGTTCTCCTTGCCATTAGGTGTCAGAATAACTTGGTGATAAACGAAGCATCCTCGCACGCTTTCCGTGGCAAAATGGCTGTCAAATGTCTCAAGTTGTCCAGCTTTCATGCAGTCTTTTCCTCGCATGATGGACTATTCTAAATAAAAACTCGAACAAGAATATGTACAGCTTTTATGACTACGCCTACAATGGCTACCTCTATCTGAACAACATCGTGCGTCCACACCACAAACGGCTGTCGCAACTCATGATTTACTCCACCACGGCTTGCCAATCGCGCTGCAAGCACTGCAACATCTGGCAGAAGCCCATCGTACACTTGTCGCTGGATGACATTCAGCGAATCATGCAGAGCCGCTGCGTGACCAAACGAACCACAGTGGGTCTGGAAGGTGGCGAATTCGTTCTTCACCCGCAGGCCCATGAGATCATGGCATGGTTCCATGAGCATCATCCTAACTATACGCTTTTGTCAAACTGTCTCACGCCCCGTCGTGTTATAGATGCCGTCCGTCACTATCTGCCTCGGCATCTGTACGTCTCTCTCGACGGCGGACGCGAGACATACCAGCGCATGCGGGGATGCGATGGCTACGACAAGGTGATTCAGGTGGTAGAGGCCCTCAAGGACGAAGTGCCGCTGTCGCTGATGTTCTGCCTGTCGCCATGGAATTCGTTCGACGACATGGCGTTTGTCATCGACGTGGCTAAGCACTACGGCGTGGATGTGCGCATTGGCATCTACGGCACGATGGCCTATATGGTTGCCTCACCCCCAGCCTCTCGCCCGAGGACAGAGGAGTGGTCGCCTTTTCAATCAGGGAAGTCAACGGCAGAGCTGTCTTCGCCCCTCTCCATAAAAGAAGAGTACTTTCCTGAGAACTACGACTATATTGCGCTCTATGACCAGTGGCGCAAAGGGCATCTCCGACTACGCTGCCAAAGCATTATGAGCTGTCTCGTCATTCATAGCAACGGTGACGTACCGCTCTGCCAAAACCTTGATGTTGTACTTGGCAACATCCACCGTCAGTCACTCGACGAGATTTTCAACAGCTCGATGTCGTGCCAAACGCAGTGCCAATATTCCAAGAACTGCAACGACTGCTGGATAAACTTCCACCGCAAGTACGACATCATTCTTGTTCGCAACATGGAGCGACTGTTACCCAAACGCCTTATCGAGCAGTTCTATGGGCAATATCAGTGGACTGATGACCCACGCACAACTTATCATCAACTTATGGAGCAATTATGATACGACAACTCATAGCCCGCTACAAGCGTCTCCGCACAGAGCGACACCTCGCCCAAACGTTCCACAATCAATATGCCTTCGTGGGTATGGGCCAGCACGCTTTGACCAACCTTTATCCTGTACTTCACTATCTCGGCGTGCCGCTGAAATTCATCTGTGTCACCTCAGAGCGAAAAGCGCATCTGATAGAGCACAAATTCCTACATGTGACAGCTACAACTTCACTCGACAACATTCTCGCCGATGAGACAGTCAAAGGCGTATTCGTATCGGCCTCGCCCTCAGCCCACTTCCTTATCGCTTCGCGAGTCCTGCGAAGCGGGAAGTCCCTTTTCATCGAGAAGCCGCCCTGCCTGTCAGAGGAAGAGCTTAACCAACTGATAGACCTACAGACGCTTCACCGCTCGCCAGTAGCAATGGCTGGTTTGCAAAAGCGATATGCGCCTGCTGTGCAACTGCTGAAAAAACGGCTCGACAAAGAGCGGCTTATTAACTACGACCTGCATTATTCCACAGGCGCCTACCCTGAGGGCAATGCACTGATTGAACTCTATATCCATCCCCTCGACCTCGTGTGTCATTTGTTTGGAAAGGCTGAGATCCTTGCTTGTCGGCAAGTCGCTAAAGATTCATACATTCTCATGCTCCAGCACACACACGTTGTCGGCACCCTTGAACTTTCCACCGCCTACTCATGGGCTGGTGCTGAAGAATCGCTGAAAGTATGCACCACGGCAGGCACTTACCATCTTGCACAAATGGAAGATCTCACATTCACCCCTACTCCATCATCAATAATCGGAATACCCACTGAGAAGATGTATCCACACTCCATGATGCACGTACACCTCTACCATCGCAACAGCTTTGTCCCCACTTTGCCAAACAACCAAATCTATTCACAGGGCTATTTCAATGAAATAGCTGCATTCGTTCATGCTGTGGAAGGCAAACGTGCAACCATCGAAGGTTCCCTGTCGTCCTTAAGCTATCCATACCACATCATTCGAAACATCATCAAAACAAAAACAGACCCATAGAATACACTCGAAATGCCTTCATTTCTGGGGCGGACAGCGTTAATTCTCCCAAATCGCTTTCGTATGTCAGCATTATTTAGTAACTTTGCACCCACAAACAATCATGTAACAACAGACAATGAAGACAAAAACCGACAACCAACACCCAACACTCAACGTAAAGCGCTGGCTACCCGACGTGGTGGCCGTCGTGCTCTTTGCTGTATTGGCATTCGCCTACTTCTACCCCGCCGACGTGGAAAACCGCGTACTGACGCAGGGCGACATCTCGGCTGGCATCGGCTCAGGCCACGAGGCACAGCAGTATCTGGAGAAGACGGGCGAGCGCACCCGCTGGACTAACGCGCTCTTCTCGGGAATGCCCACCTACCAGATGTCGCCGTCGTACAACAGCACGACAGCTCTCTCATGGGTGGAAAAGGCCTACCACCTATGGCTACCTGACAACGTGTGGTACCTGTTTGTCTACCTCTTAGGCTTCTACATCCTGTTGCGAGCCTTTAACTTCCGGCAGTCGTTGGCCGCCCTGGGCAGCATCCTATGGGCGTTCAGCACCTATTTCCTTATTATTATAGCCGCAGGGCACATCTGGAAAGTAATGGCGCTGGCCTACCTGCCACCGATGATAGCGGGCATGGTGCTGGCCTGGCGCGGCAAGTACCTCTGGGGCATGGTGGTGACGGCGATCTTCGCTGCACTTGAGATACACGCCAACCACGTGCAGATGACCTACTACTACCTGATGCCCATCCTCTTCATGGTCATTGCCTTCGCCATCGAGGCACTTCGCCAGAAGCGGATGGCCCACCTGCTGAAAGCCACAGCGGCTTGCGTCGTGGGCGGTCTGTTAGGCGTGCTCATCAACGGTTCAAACCTCTATCACACGTGGCAGTATTCGAAGGAGACGATGCGCGGCAAGAGCGAGCTGGCATCGAAAGACGATGCTAACCAGACGAGCAGCGGACTGTCGCGTTCGTACATTACGGACTATAGCTATGGCATTGGCGAGACATGGACGCTCCTGGTGCCTAACACGAAGGGCGGCACGTCGATGCGCGTGCTTGGAGACAATGCAGGTGCCAAGAAGGCAGGCGACGACCACTTCTTCACCGTCGGCGAGGGGCAGCGCGTGCCCTACAGCTACATGTTCAGCCAGATGCCGCAATACTGGGAGGAGAGCATGGAACCGGGAGCCAACGGCACTATGGGTCCCGTCTACGTCGGAGCCTTCGTGATGTTCCTCTTCATACTGGGCCTTTTCATCGTCCGAGGACCGATGAAATGGGCACTTTTGGCCGCTACGGTGCTCAGCATCATGCTGGCGTGGGGTAAGAACTTCATGCCGTTGACAGACTTCTTCATCGACTACGTGCCGATGTACGCCAAGTTCCGAGCCGTGGAGTCGATCCTCGTCGTGGCCGAGTTCTGCATTCCGCTGCTTGCCATGTTCGCCTTAAAGGCGGTCGTCGATTCGAGGGAAGGCAATGCTGCAGGCAACAAGACGGGAGGGAAGACGCCGTTCTTTACTTTCCATAAGGCGCTGTACGCAGCACTCGCACTGACGGGTGGCGCCTGTCTGCTCTTCGCACTCATGCCAACGCTGTTCTTCAGCTTCACCACCGGCGCCGAGGCTGAGCAGTTTGCACAGATGCTGCCACAGGCCGATGTGCAGTCGTTCCTGGCAAGCCTGAGCAAGGCCCGCCAGTCGGTGTTCGTGGCCGACTGCTGGCGCTCGCTGGGCATCATCGTCATTGGCGCCTTTGTATTGCTGCTCTACCATGCCAAAAAGCTGCAGACGCTACCCATGCTCCTCATCATCGGCGCCCTCTGCCTCTGCGACCTCTGGCTGGTTAACAAGCGCTACCTGAACGACAGCATGTTCAAGCCTAAGCGCGAACAGCAGCACATCCGTCCGTTGACCGACGCCGACCGCCTGATTCTGCAGGACCAGTCGCTCGACTATCGCGTGCTGAATCTTACTGGCAACACGTTCAATGAGAACGAGACGTCCTACTATCACAAGAGTGTCGGTGGCTACCACGCTGCCAAGCTGCGCCGTTACCAGGACCTCATCGAGACCTACATCTCAAAGGAGATGCAACAGGTGCTGGCTGCTATCAACCAGTATCAGGGCGACCTCACGCAAGCGCCGGCCGATAGTCTCTGCCCGGTGCTCAACATGCTCAACACCAAGTATTTCCTCGCCGCACAGCAGAACATGGCCATTCCTAATCCGCATGCGCAGGGTAATGCATGGTTTGTAGACTGCATGGAGTATGTCGACGGGGCTCAGGCTGAGATGGACGGGCTCTATCAAGTAGACCTGCGCCACGAAGCAGTGGCCGACCGACAGTTCCAGCAGCTGCTGGGAGAGGCAACTCCCGCCGACACGACGGCAACGGTGGTGCTCACCAGCTACGAACCTAACCAGCTGAAGTACGACGTCAACAGCCAGCAGGGCGGCATCGTCGTATTCTCGGAAATCTACTATCCGGGATGGACGGCCACCATCGACGGGCTGCCTGCCACGCTGGGACGTGCCGACTACGTGCTGCGTGCACTGCATATCGATGGCGGCAAGCATGAGGTGGTGCTCAGCTTCTTCCCAAAGAGCATCAGTACGACGGAGACCATCGCCTACATCGCCCTCGCCGTCCTACTGCTACTCATCGTCGGCGGCATCGTACTCACCCTGCGTCGAAAAAAGTAATCTACTCAACTCCTAACTCCTAACTCCTCAACTCCTCAACTCCCCAAATCCTCCAAAAATGAAAGTCATCAATTTCAGTGAGCAGAACTCGGTGATGAACCAGTACATGACCGAGATACGTGACAAGAGCTATCAGCGCAACCGCTTGCTCTTCCGTAACAACATTGAGCGCATCGGCGAGGTGATGGCCTACGAAATCTCGAGAACGCTGACCTACAAAACCAAGACGGTGACCACGCCGCTGGGCACAATAGACATTCCGCTGCCAAAGGACGAGGTGCTGCTGGCAACGGTTCTACGTGCCGGTCTGCCGTTCCACGAGGGATTCCTCCACATGTTCGACCATGCAGAAAACGCCTTCGTGTCGGCCTTCCGCATGTATACCAACCGTGAGCACACCGAGGTGGGCATCCACACTGAGTATATGGCATCGCCAGCGGTGAAAGGTAAAACGCTCATCATCGTTGACCCCATGCTGGCAACGGGAGGCTCAATGGCGGCTGCCTACGAAGCGCTGCTGAAGACGGGACGCCCAGCACACGTCCACATAGCCTGTGTCATCGGCACTCCCGAAGGCGTCGAGGTGCTGCGTCAGACGGTCAGCGATGACACCACACTGTGGGTCGCCGCCATCGACCCTGGCATGAACGCGCACAAGTATATCGTGCCTGGCTTCGGCGACTGTGGCGACCTCTGCTACGGCGAGAAGCTGTAGTTGGCAGTGCCAATACGAACAGAGACAGCAGCGTTACACAGTGGTGCAACGCTGCTGTCTCTGTTTGTAATCTGTCAGCGACTGCCTATATAAAGGAATACCATTCCAAGGAGCACGAGGGCAAGGTCGAAAGCCTTCGCCTTAAGGTTCTTCTCATGGAAGAAGAGAGCGCCACAGATGAAACTGACGACGACGCTGCCACGACGAACCATAGAGACAATACTAATCATGGCTGATGGCAGCGACAAGGCGTAGAAATAAAGGAAGTCAGCCAAAGAGAGGAACACGCTGATGCCCAGAATGGCCCAATCCCAGCGAAAGAAAGGGTGAACAGTCGAACTGTCGTTCTCCTCGGGGCGATGCCTGAACTCCACACGCCACCAGACAGCAAGCATGACCGACATCATGGCGCACTGGTAGAAAGTGAACCACGCCTGCACCATCATGCGGTCAAGGCCGAGGCCACCCTCGGCAACGGGAGCCATCAGGTATTTGTCGTAAAGCCCACTAAGTGCTCCCAGAAGGACCGACCCCACAATCATATATATCCAATGGTCATGGCGAAAGTCGATGCCCTCCTTCTTGCCGCTACGGCTGAGCAGCAGGAAGCTGATCACAGCCAAGAGCACGCCTACCCACTGCCACAAGTTCAGCCGCTCGCCAAAAAGCAACAAGGCTCCTACCAGCACCATGACGGGACGCGTGGCATTAATAGGACCAACGATGGTGAGCGGCAGATGCTTCATACCGTAATAGCCAAGTACCCAACTCGACAGTACTAGCAAGGCTTTGCCAAAAATAAGCTTATGCTGGGCCCATCCGCCAGTAGCCACATGCACTATCGTGCCGTCGAGCACGTTGGTAGTGGAACTGAGTACTGCTAATGGCAAAAAGATGAGCGACGAAAACAGTGTGTTGAGCAGCAATACGGGAATGACGGCATTACCTTTTAGGGCCTTCTTCTTCAGCGAATCATAGACGCCCAGGCTTGCTGCCGACAAAAATGCGAGAATCAGCCACATATTTTATGTATCCTCTTACATCGTACATCACACATCACACCTCAAGCCTCTTATTTCTTCCGCTTCGGGCGGCGACGTGCCCAGCCTTCCTCGTTGAAGTCGGGGGCGTCACCCTTAAACTCGAAGGGCTTGCCGCTTATCAGCTGGTGCCAGTCGTCCTTTCGGCGAGCAGGACGAGCGGGTCGGTTATCGGTGAAATCGCGCTTTTTGGAAGGTTTAGCATCCTTTCGTGGCTCTTTGTCGTCCTCACTGTTACAGCGCACCTGACGGCCATGATAACGGATGCCCGTGAGCTGTGTCATCACCTTGACAGCATCCTTCTGCGGCACCTCAAAGTAAGAAATTGTGTCGAGCAGATCGATATGACCCACTTCCTGACGACCGCCTACATAGCGGTTCAGCGTCTGCATCAGCTCGCCGGGATAGAAACCATCGCGCTTACCCAGATTGATAAACAGGCGGGTGTAGCCCGGCTGCGCCTTGTTCATGCGCTTCTGGCGGTCGGTCTGTCCCCTCTCCTCTTTATTCTTTCCTCGTTCCTCTTTGCTGACCACCTCAATCTCAGGCGCATCGGCATAGTAGGCTAAGAAGCGTCCAAACTCCATCGACACAATCTTCTTGATGATCTCCTCCTTGTCGATGTACTCGAAGTAGCGGCTGATGTCCTGCATAAACGGGGCAATCTCCTGATCATCGACATCGGTCTTGACAATCTCGTCCATCACCTTGTAAAGTTGCTTCTTGCAGATGTCCTCGGGCTTCGGTATAGGAGCTTCGGTAAACTGTTTGCCAATCTCCTTCTCGATGTTGCGAATCTTGTGCTTCTCCTTCGAGTGGACAATGCTGATGCTGGTGCCCTTCTTGCCTGCACGGCCAGTGCGGCCGGAGCGATGCGTATAGTTTTCTATATCGTCGGGCAGACCGAAGTTAATGACATGCGTCAGGTCGTCGACATCAAGGCCACGGGCGGCTACATCGGTGGCAACGAGCAGCTGCGTCAGGTGCTGTCGGAACTTCTGCATCGTGAGGTCGCGTTGCTGCTGCGACAGGTCGCCGTGCAGCGACTCGGCGTTATAGCCATCCTTGATGAGCTTGTCGGCAATCTCCTGCGTCTCAATCTTCGTGCGGCAGAAGATGATGGCGAAAATCTTAGGATAGTAGTCCACAATACGTTTCAGCGCGAGATACTTGTCCTTCGCCTGCACCATGTAATAGACGTGGTTCACGTTTTCAGCACCCTCGTTGCGAGAGCCTACTACGATGGTCTCGTAGTCGCGGAGATACTGCTTGGCGATGCGCTCCACTTCACGGCTCATCGTAGCAGAGAACATCAGCGTGGTGTGCTTAGAAGGCAGCGACTCGAAGATTTCATTGATGCTGTCGGAGAAACCCATGTTCAGCATCTCGTCGGCCTCATCGAGCACGATGTTCGCCACCTGCTCCAGATGAGCATAGCCACGGTTCTTAAGGTCAATCAGACGGCCAGGGGTTGCCACGTTGATTTGCACACCTTTCTTCAACGCTCGAATCTGCGGCTCAATGGCAGCACCGCCATAGACGGCTTCAACATGGACGCCGTCCATGTATTTTGAAAAGTCGCGCAGGTCGTCAGTAATCTGCAGGCACAATTCACGGGTGGGGCTAAGGATAAGCACCTGTGTATCGCGGCTCGACAAGTCAAGCCGCTGGAGGAGGGGTATGCCAAACGCCGCCGTTTTTCCTGTACCTGTCTGGGCCAGGGCGATGACGTCGCGCTGTCCTTCAACCAAAAAAGGTATTACCGCCTCTTGTACAGGCATGGGCTGCACAAATCCCAACTCCTCAATGGCCTGCCGGATATCCTGACAGACGCCCAATTCTTCGAATGTTTTCATATACGGGTGCAAAGGTACAAAAATAATTTGAGATTTAGGGGCGCGTATTGATTTTTTTTTGTACCTTTGCACGCAATGAAGATATGTGTATTCTGCTCGGCCAACGACAACATCGATGCCGAGCACATTGAGAGAGCCAAGGAATTGGGGCGCTGGTGTGCCAAAAATGCCCATTCCATCGTATTCGGAGGTCACGATTCAGGCCTGATGCATGCTGTTAGCTGGGCTTGTAAGGAGGCTGGAGGAAGGATTATTGGCGTGGTACCACGGAAGATTGAGCAGATGGGGCGGCTGACACCGTTTCTCGATGTGCACATCCCCACCGAGGACCTCACCGACCGCAAGCAGCTGATGATGGACATGAGCGATGCCTTTATCGTCCTGCCCGGCGGCATCGGCACCCTCGACGAGCTGTTCACGGTCTGCTCGTGTGTCACCTTAGGCTACCACCGAAAGCCTATCATCCTCTATAATATTAAGAACTGCTGGGACAGGCTCATCGCGTTGCTCGACGACTTGGAGCGGCAGGGCATGATGCGACGTCCGTGGCGCTCATTCATCCATGTGGTCGGGTCAGTCAATGAGATTGCGGATATATGCCACTCGCCTCATTTGGAAGCTTGAACAAGAACGGAAAAAGCCTTTGTTTCCATTTTAAATGCAATTTTTTCGAAAAAAGCTTTGTTTTCTCATATTTTTATAGTAATTTTGTACCCGCAATAGGTACACCATACTTATTTGTTAGTACCTCAGTCGAGCCCGTGAGGGTAGTAAACCTTGGAAGCTATAAATTCACAATAACAGTTAATTAACTTAATTTCATTCATTTATGTGGTTATTAAAATCATCTATTGGTAGAAAAGTTGTAATGTCTGTAACGGGCATTGCGCTGATTTTGTTCCTGACTTTCCACGGCTGCATGAACATTGTCGCGCTGTTCTCGGGCGAGGCTTACAACATGATTTGCGAATTCCTGGGCGCCAACTGGTATGCCGTAGTGGCAACACTTGGCTTGGCTGCCCTGGCAGTGATTCACATCGTCTATGCCTTCATCCTGACGGCACAGAACCGCCGTGCCCGTGGCGACAACCGTTACGAGGTGGCCACGACGGTCAACGCCGGCAAGGTGGAGTGGGCATCGAAGAACATGCTCGTGCTGGGGCTTATCATCCTCATCGGCCTGCTCATTCACCTGTGGAACTTCTGGTACAACATGATGTTCGCCGAGCTTATCGGTGCCATGCCCGCCATCAGCCCCACCGACGGCTTCGAGTGGATCAAGGTGACATTCTCGAACCCAGTGTTCGTCGTCATCTACATTATCTGGCTTGTGGCCATCTGGTTCCATCTCTCCCATGGTTTCTGGTCGGCTTTGCAGACCCTCGGTTGGAGCGGTAAGACCTGGCTCTGCCGCTGGAAGCTTATCGGTCTGATCTATGTCACCCTGCTCATGCTCTGCTTCCTCGTGGTTGTGCTGGCATTCGCCTTTGGTTGTGCTCCCTCACTCTGCTGTGGTGGCTGCTGCGCTTAAAAACTGAAAAATGAAAAATGTAAATTGAAGCTTATCATGGCAAAAGTAATTGATTCAAAGATTCCCGCAGGTCCAGTACCTGAGAAATGGAAGGAATATAAGGCTCATCAGCGTCTGGTCAACCCGAAGAACAAGCTGAAGCTCGACGTCATCGTTGTTGGAACTGGCCTGGCAGGTGCTTCTGCAGCTGCATCGCTCGGTGAAATGGGCTTTAATGTCATCAACCTGTGCATTCAGGACTCTCCCCGTCGCGCTCACTCTATCGCTGCTCAGGGTGGTATCAATGCCGCCAAGTGCTATCAGAACGATGGTGACTCTGTCTATCGTCTGTTCTACGATACCGTAAAGGGTGGTGACTATCGTGCTCGCGAGGCC
>JAEEGL016907878.1_pt1 | contig 24283 bp, 15 predicted proteins | sample 9134231 | NCBI WGS metagenome assembly JAEEGL01 (sample SAMN16246548, study PRJNA631951) | gut metagenome | biome: gut microbiome; feature: rumen; material: fiber-attached | host: Bos | place: Iran: Karaj | collected 2018-10
GAAGGGCGACATCCTCAACCTCTTCTTTGAAGAATACGTGGAAGAGCACCTGATTCAGCCGACCTTCGTGATGGATCATCCGGTGGAGATTTCGCCGCTGACGAAGAAAAAGCCCGGCAACCCGGACTACGTGGAGCGCTTCGAGTTCTTCATGAACGGTTGGGAGATGGCCAACGCCTATTCCGAGCTGAACGACCCGATTGATCAGCGCGAGCGCTTCAAGGCGCAGGAGGCCGCGCTGGCGCAGGGCGACGAAGAGGCCAACACCACCGACGAGGATTTCCTCATGGCGCTGGAATACGGCATGCCCCCGACGGGCGGCATCGGCTACGGCATCGACCGCATGTGCATGCTGCTGACCGACTCGCAGGCCATCCGCGACGTGCTGCTGTTCCCGACGATGAAGAGCCTGGAGAAGTGATAGGCCGAAAAAGCCTGTAAAATCAAGGGATTTCAGCGCGCTACAAGATTAAAAAACCAGTTTTACGACAGATTTACGACAAAAGAATAACGTGATTCAGCAAGAGGACGGCAGACGCCGTCCTCTTTTTGTTTATAATATGATTCTTTGATGATTGAGAAATGATTGAGAAAAAGGAATCCACATACTACGATCTGATTTTTCCAACAATCAACAAAGCAACGAACGCCGCCGCAACTGAACCGATAATGATTACATCTGTATGTGTTAGATCACCCTTGATCAGCCGATAAATCACATACGCAATACCTACAGCGAGCGCCGCAAGTAACAGAACAAGAAAAACAGCAATGACGATGCCGAGTTTTGTATCCTTTTTGTCGTTATGATTCTTTCGTCTGTCTATGTCTGGCTGCAGCTGCTGCAGCTCTTTGATCCGCTTTTCGCAAAGCGCCGCTTTTTCTTTCGCCTGCGGGATGAATGCGATCGACTGCAGGCGCGTCAAAGCATCCTCATAGCCCGAGAGCGTGTCGGTACGCATCAGGGTTTCGGCGCTTTGATAGAGATCCTGATAGGTTTTCACGTCCTGCGGGTCAACGGCAGCTGCCTGCCCGCAATGGTCGCAGAGGGCCGTATCAGATCCGATCGTCAGGATCAGATTGCCGCCGCAGGTGTTGCATTTGTAGGTTGCCATGATTACACCTCTACCTCATCGAGAACACGCTATTTCGTCAGGTCTCTTAATTCCTTCTCAACCGCTGACAACCGTGCTTCAGTATTTTTACTGTTAAACATGCGATTCTTAGATCCAATTCTCAGATCAAGTTCCAATGACGATTTTTCTTCCCTCAAAGCTGTAATTCTGGCTGCTTTTTCTTTTAGCTCTTTTTTACGGCTTTTGTCAATTCGGCGTTCTTCCGGTGACATTTTTCTCTGTACTGTCTGATTTGGCTTGTCAGCGTTTATTGATTCATACTCGTCTCTAAGAGCATCAAGCCTTTTCTGATAATCTGATTTAATAGAACCAATCTCTGATTCGATTGCCTTTTTTCCGGAATCAATTTTGTCCTGTATTTTCTTTTTGATTGCGTTTCCTTGATCGATCTTTTCCTGAAGCGCAATCTTTTCTTTGGACTTAAAAAGGCCGAGGCTTTCTTTTCTTTCCATTAGAATCCTGATTTTTTCATCAAGCTCAGATAACTCAGCTTTCCAGCGTATAGAAGATAACTGTTCTTTCGCTTTCAAAGCAGTCAGTTGATCTTCTCTTTCAGCAATCAGCGCATCGATTTGTTTTTTGATTAACTCCTTGCGCGCCTGTCTTGCCGCTTGTTCTCCCTTTTCCTTTTCCAACAAAGCGGCGCGTTCTTCTGCCTCTTTTTTCAAAGCTGCAGCGTGTTCTTCCATGGCTATTCGACGTTCCTGTTCAAATGTACGATAATCGTCAAACAATTTCCATTCAGAAACATCACACTTGTTGGCCTTATACTGCCCAACAGAAAGTACAGTTCCGTTTTTTCTTAATCCAAAAACATGATTACCGTCAGCATCGATAGCCACTACATCTTTCCATTTGGAAACATCCAAATGGTTTTTATCTTCAAACAATTCATTTGCAATAACTGTTCCATCTTTTTTTAATCCTAAAAGATAACCGTATGTTAAACTGACTGAAATGATATCATTCCAGGTAAAAGCATCGTACTTATCTGTATGGCTATACCCAGTGTGAACAACAGTACCATCTTTTTTCACTCCAATCGTATCTGTTGTTTCCGCAATAATACTTGCTATATTTTTCCAGTCAGAAACGTTGCATTGACCGAACTCGTTGTATCCAGTTGCAACAACCGTTCCATCTTTTTTTAATCCAACAGTATAGTTTTCGCCTAAATCGATTGAAACAATATCTTTCCAGTCAGAAACATCACATTGACCCAAGGCGTTGCCTCCGACGGCAACAACCGTTCCATCTTTTCTTAATCCAACTGTATGAGAATAACCAGCTTTAACAGCAATAATATCTTGCCAATGTGATACATTACATTGACCTATTCTGTTGGATCCAACCGCAACAACCGTTCCATCTTTTCCAATTCCAACTGTATGTTCGCTCCCCGCGGAAACAGCAACAATATTTTGCCATGAAGATGTATTGCATTGACCATACTTGTTGTTTCCTGTAGCTACAACCGTTCCATCATTTTTCAACCCAACAGTAAAATCATATCCTGCATCAACAGCAATAATATTGTTCCAACCTGAAACATTGCATTGCCTTTTGTCGTTTTTACCAACAGCAAGAACAGTTCCATCTTTTTTTATGCCCAAAATATAACCATTTCCAGCTACAATAAGGTTTTGCACCAACGACAATTGTTGTTTCTTCTCAGCTAACTCAAGTTCCCTTGCGTTTCTTTCATTCTTTATAGTCGTAAAACAACTATTCAACTGCTTTATCAACGGATCTGTTCCGTAGCGCAGGGCTTTTGCAATGTTGCCGTTTTCTTCTAAGTCATGCTTTGTTGAAAGATCTTTTCTAAGAGACACTTGTAGTTCCGCCATCGCTTTCGCCAGATACGCTTCGCCGTTCTCCGGATCAATGTCGAGCACCTTTTCAGCGTATTCGTCGGCACTCTGCCAGTTTTCGTCTTCCAGGAACATAAACGCACGCTTCAACAAAGAATCCACAGTTGCAGCGGCAGGATTCGCAGAAACAACCGTCTGCACCGGCGCGGACTGTGCGGCAGTGCTTGAACGCGGCAACAGCTTTTCGATGCCGCGCAGCAGGTCCTGAATCGCGCCGACTTTGCCCATGTCCTGACTTTGCAGTCTGGCAAATTCCTTTGGCATATCATAGGCGTCGATGCCCTTGAAACAGGGAATCAGCACCTTTTTCTGCCCGGCGGAGATCAGCTGCAAAAAGCGGCTCCATTCGTTCTTGACCCACACTGCGTTGAAATACTCGTAATCTGTACCGAACACGAGCATGACCTTCGCACTGTTCAACGCGGCAAAGATATAGGGTTCGTATTCCTGCCCGAGCTTGTCCTCCAGTGTAATGCGCGAAAAGAACACACGATAGCCTTTTTCGGTCAAAGCGTCATAGACATCCTGTGCAATGGCAGAATCGATTGTGCGGTCTCCATTCTCATCTGTCTCTTTGTAGCAAATGAAAATGTCATACGGCTCTTCTTTGGACGAGACCTCAAGGATACCCTTGCGAATATCTTCGATCTGTTTGGCTTCCTCACGATAAACACGGCGCGCAACGGCGTCCGCGTTTTCACAGGCCTGATCGAACGCGTCATCTTCAAACACCGATTCAAACGAGGAACGGTGGCAGGTCGGAATCTTCTTTCCGGTCGCCGGATCGTCCACGTATTCGATACCGTACTTGCACAGAACAATACCCCAATAGGCTTCCGCCTCTTCGGGAAACTCGGCTACAATGCTTTCATAGATGCCGGCAGCCTTATCGAATTCGTTATTCAGGCGCAGCCGATTGGCGCGGTTGAACAACGTCATTTTCTTCTCGCTGTCCGCGCTTGGTACGGTCTGCGTGGTGCCGCAATAATCACACACAACGACGTTTTCCAGATCTGTGATATTCAGATCGCCGCCGCACATTTTGCATTTACAGATTGCCATGGCATGTATTCCTTTCAAACGATTTGTTTCTGGAGTTTGGAAAATCGATATTGGTTTACCGTAGAACGAGTTATTACTTGTTCAGCTTGCAAGAACGATGATCGCCACCGGGGTTGCTTGTGCCTTCACAACCATTAAACGCGTCAAGGCGTCCGTGTATCCGGACAATGTATCGGTACTCATCAAGGTTTCGGCGCAGTGAATGCTTTCAGATTTGAAGTGTTAAGAACCAAAATCAATCCACATGGCTGGACGGACCGCGCCACCATCGAGGTTGACAAATTTACCGGAGCTATTGACGGAGCCGTCACGGTTGACATCCGCGGCGCTCCAGGAAATGAAGCCGGGCGACCGCAGCCACCACCAGCAATTGCCATTGCTGGTGTTTGTATATGCTCCTTGAGCTTTTGCGTATGCCGTAGCGCCACACTGTCTTGCGCTATCAGAGCTGAAGTATTTAATCACCTCGGTAAAGCTGAGAAGGAACACTTTGTCGGTCGTGTTATTGCCGGGTGATGTGCTAGACGACGGGATTTTATCAGCTGTCACTGTGGAACTGGCTATCATTTTCTGATAATCCGATCCGAATGCTGCGTTATAGAATGTGCCATTAAGCCATGTTCTTAGCGTGCACTTTTCCCATGTAGTATCAGCAGACGTGCTATTATATCGTTGACAATCCAACGCATATTGGCTGATAACGAGCGCTTTGTTTCCTTCAACAGCAAGTACCTTCCACTCTATTTCTTCTTTTCCGTTTGAGGTATTGTTGTCTTGCTCGTAGAACCCAAACTTAATAGTAGATCCCGCCTTGACATTTGTCAAACCAGCCTTTTGCTTCAAGAAAAGGCATTCAGCCGCTTTGTCAGCACTGTCTTTGTAATTCAGCAAATTAAATGCTTTGTATGCATCTTCGTACTTCTGTGCATTATAAAGTTCCATTGCCGAATTATACTTACTGCTCGGGATGATAACAGTTGTCAGGACAATCAAGAATGCGATGCATACAACGACAATAGAAGTAGTGATAGCGATAATCTTTTTGCGCTTCTTCGCCGCTTTTTCCGCCGCGATGCGTTTTTGCTCCGCCTGACGCTCGCGCTCGAGACGGTCAGCTTCTTCCTTCGCCTTTATTTCTTCGATTTTTCGCTGACATGCGTAGATCTGTTCGTCAGCGTCCTTCCAGCCGGAGATCGTGCCGAATTCTTCGATCGCCGCTTCGTACCCGTCTGTTTTGTCGCCTGTCATCTTCGCTTTTGCGGAAGCGTAGACAGCATCCTTGCGACAGACCTCGGCTCTGTCAAAACACTGCTCGGCAAGCGAGTCGGCGTCTTTGAAGCCGGGGATCGTTTTGAACGTTTCCGCAGCAGCCTTGAACGCCGATTCGGTATTTCCCGCGTTCATTGCGGAAACGGCGCTGTTATAAATACCGGTCAACCGCGCGTTTTCGTTGCGTTCGTTGATGTGAACGATGTATCCTTTTAATGTCGCCGACAGCTCTGATCCGCCGAAGCGGACGGCTTTCTGATAATTGCTGCTGCTGTCAAACGGACGCTCGCAGTCGGCAAGATCTGCCTGACGGCGGACGCGCTGTTCCGCCATCAGCTTCCCGAGATACGCCTGCGCGTTCTCCGGATCAAGATTCAGGACCTGCTCGCAGAAATCATCCGCTTTCGCCCATTCGCCGTCCTCAAGAAACATGAACGCGCGTTTCAGAAGCGGCGCGGCGTTCGCGTTGCCCGCGCCGACGATGACCGTTTCTTTCACCGCCGCTTTCGGCTCATCAGCTCTTGCGATCTTTTTGATACCGCGGATCAGATCCTGCATAAAGCCGAGCTTGCCCATATCCTGCGCCTGCAGATGGGAAAATTCTTCCGGCAGGTCGTAGGGATCCATATCGCGGTAGGCGGGGATCAGGATCTTCTTACCGCCACTCTTTTTGACGAGAGCGAGATAACGGCTCCACTCGTTCTTGACCCACACGGCGTTGAAATGCTCCGGCTTCGTGCCCAGCACCACCATAACTTTGGAAGAATTGAGCGCGGCGAAAATGTACGGCTCGTAAGCAGTGCCGAGTTTATCTTCAAGCGTGATACGGGCAAAGAAAACCTTGAAGCCCTCTTGTTTCAACTGATAATAAAGGTCGTTGGCAAGAACGCTGTCGGGCGTACGGCGACCCTGCGCGTCCGTCTCTTTGTAGCAGATGAACACGTCGAAGGGCTCTTCCTTCTGCGAGATGGCGAGGATGCCTTTCTGGATCTCGTTGATGGCGGCTGCTTCGGCTTCGTAAATCGTCCGCTGCTGCGCGTCGGCATATTCCAGCGCGGAGCGGTAATCCGCATCGTCAAAGATGGAGGTATACTGCGCCCGGTTCACCGTGGGGATGCGCTTATGCGTGGCGGGGTCTTCCACGTACTCCACGCCGTAACGGCACAGCACCGTGAGCCAATAGGCCTCGGCGTCGGTTTTATCCTCATTCAACAGCGTTTCATAAATGCCCGCCGCCTTATCGAAATCGTTGTTCCGGCGGAAGTGATCCGCCCGGTCGTACAGATTCGCCCGCCGGTCGTCGTCCAGACGCGGCAGGGTCTGCTTCGTCCCGCAGGAATCGCACACGCCGACCGTCGCTCCTTGTTCAAATTCTATTGTGCCGCCACACATTTTACATTTAAAAACTGCCATAACTATTACCTCTTTTTGTGCGATCTTTTTCGATTATTCCACCGATATAGTTCACCTAAAGCTATTATAACATTTTCCGATAGTTCGATTTCAGCTTGAGATAGAACCCTGTTTTCAGAGTTTTCAGTATGTAAGATGTCTTCGATGTTAAGTATAGCACTATACCATTTACTGCCTTGTTTCCCTACTTTGCTAATTGATGATAAACCTTCAATATTTGGGAAATGCATGTCGCATTCTTTCAATGCAGAAAACAAGTAATTGTTCCAATAATTGAAGATTTGATTCTTTTCTTCTCGTTTTTTTGAAACAATATACACAATTGTACTTGATACAATACCAGACAACAATCCAACAACAACACTAATAATGATCTCTAACGTACTCATGTATTAACCATCCTCATGTATTGTAACCAATCCACGAACAATTCAAATCCTCACTTATTCAGTTTGCACAGCCGGTTGCGTTCGGCCAGTGCCGCGCCGGTCTTGGCAATCAGCAGGCCTGCCGAATCCCAGTCGCCTTCCAGCACCGCGTTTTGCAGCTCGTCCAGAAACGCGATCAGATCCTGTTCTGACGCTGCAACGGCGTCGCTGCTGACGGGGTCGCTGAAGCGGAACTTTTCGGCAAGATCGGTCAATTTCTGTTTGGTCGCTTCATCAGAACAGCTGCCCGCAAGCGCAGCCGATTTCGACTGCAGCGCACGCATGGTCTGGACGTCCTTTTTCAGCTGGACATCCTGGCGCTCCACTTCTTCGCGCATGATGTCGGCTGCAATCAGGCCCACCGCGCCTGCACCGAGGATCAGGATGCACAGCAGCAGCGCGATCCAGACAGGCACCTTTACGGCAAAGCCGACGCCCATCACGATGAAGCAGACAGCCAACTGCACGATCAGATATATGACGCCGATCTTCGCGATCGGGAAGCCGTAGAACTTGGAACGCAGGGGTTCACCCTTATCAAAGGCAATCTTGAACACATAGCCCTGCGCGGCGATCGCGATCAGCGTGAACACGAAACAGACCCAGAATGCGGCGGTCTTCGGGAACGGGATCAGGAACACGAGCGCAAGGAAACATACCAAGCCAATGGCGCAAATAAGGAGTTGTCTTTGATTCTTTTTCATGATTATTCACCCTTCTTTCTTCCGCATTCGGGGCAGAATTTTGACGTGATGTTTGCTGTGCCGCAATCCGGGCAAGTCCAGGTGCTCGGCGAGGTCGGTTTTGGTGAGCCGCATTCGGGACAGAATTTGCTTGTGATGCTCTTGCAGCCGCAGTTTGCGCAGTCCCACGTGTTCGGGGCGGGCTTGGGCGCGCCGCAGTCGGGGCAGAATTTGCTGGTGATATAGGTCTTGCCGCACTTCTCGCACGTCCAGCCATCTTTCTTCGGTTCCAAGGGTTCCTGCGTCTGCTGCTGACCGCCGAAGCCCTGCATCATGCCAGCAAACTGGGGAGCCATAGCGTTCATTGCTGCCATGCCCATGCCCATCTGCAGCATCTCTCCGGCAAGGCTTCCACCACCGACGCCGCCACCGGTCACCGTATCGGGGCCCATATTGCCGAGTCCTTCGGCGTAGGCCTTTTGCACTTCCGCCTGCAGGACGTCTTTCTGGTTGTAACCTTTGGCCGCCATGATCTCGGCTTCGGTGAGGCCGGTCATACGCGCCGCCTGCGCCTCGGCCTGCGCTTCGATCACCTTGCGTTCGGCGGCTCTGCGCGCGACCTCGGTTTCCGTGGTCTGCGCTTCCAAAACGGCCTGCCGGTGCGCGGCTTCAATAGCGGCTTTGCTCTGTTCTTCGGCGGTACGGTACTGCGCCTGCGCCTGCGCTTCGGCAGTCTTGACCGTTGCTTCCGCCTGAATTACGCGGGTCTGCAGGGTGATGGTATGTAACTCGCGAATACGCTTGAAGTTCGGATCGTTCTCCGGCAAAACGATGTTCGTCACATAGAACTGTGGAATTGTAAGGCCGTACTCCTCAAAGCCGGGCAGCATCTTTTCACGCAGGCGGGCCGAAATGAGATCCAGCTTTTCATCCACTTCAAGGATGTCGATCGCGTTATCCTTGATCACGGATGCCAGATTGACCTTCACTGCGCTGGTAATCAGCGGGCGGAACGCGAGCTGCAGCGACTTCGCCATGCCCTCGCCGGACTCCCAGGCGATGCCCTTCATCGTACCGACAAGCTTCAGCAATAGCTTGCGGCTGTCGCTGACCTGCAGGTTCATCTCACCCGACGCGCCGAGTTCCAGCGGCGTACCCGTCAACGGATCGATGAAACGCACCTTTTCGGGCGTACCCCAACGGATCGCCATCTGCACGACCTTGTTGATGAAATAGACTTCGCTGTGGAAGGTGCCCTCGGTATCGGTCGGCAGCTGATAAAGCTTTTCGAGCATCGGCAGCTGCTGGGTTTCCAGTGTGTAGCGGCCGGCGCCGAAGAGGTCGAGGGCCTGCCCGTCGCGGAAGAAGACCGCCTCCTGCGTTTCGTGGACGATCAGCTGCGAGCCGAGGTTGAAGTCTTCGATCGGGTGCTTCCAGACGAGGGTGTCGTTGTCGCCCTCATACTTGATGATGCTGGCAAGCCCGTCGTGCTTGATCTTTTCGGTCATCAGGCGTTCCTGCACGTCGTTTTCACAGTCGCAGACCGGGCACTGATAGGTGCTGGCGGTCTTTGCCGTGCGCAGACGGATTCCGCACTGGGCGCAGGAAAACTCCACGGTTTTGTCCTGCTCGGCGAGGGTATTGATCGGCTCGCCGCAGACGGGGCATTTTGCTTTGCTGCCCGCGGACTGGTCGAACACGACGTTGTTGCCGCAGTGGGGGCACTGACGGGACGCGAGCTTGTCCGTGCGGACGTTGATTGTGTAGCCGCAGGCGCAGTCGATTCTTTTGCGGGCAAAGAAGCCGGATTTGGCTTCGGCGTATTTCCCGCAGTTGGGACATTCAATGACGAATTTGGACATATTCTTTCCTCCCAAAATGTTTATTATCGTTTTCTTATACTCTCAATTTCCAATTGCATAATGATTTTGAAGACTGACATGTTTTACCAAAACTTCCAGGAAGAAACATTATTGTAGGTTCCCCCATCATGGCGCACACTGTGATAGCCGTCTCCATTCGAGTCCTTTTCTTTTGTATAATACTCACCATTTCCCGTAGAAATAGCAGTTCCACTAGATTTGATGCCAATTGCATATGCCCAGTCATTCGAATTATCTCTTGCATATGCAGATGCAAGGGAAGCCGAGGAAATAAAAATGATATCGTTCCATGAATCAAATTCTTCTTTCAGGGTTAGGTGATGATTATAAAACCAAGTAGATGATTTACTAAGACTGCTTTTTATATAGTAAATGTCCGTACTCACATACCTGACAGTCCCATCATACCTCATGCCGATTATGCCAGATGCGCCGCTTTTTATTTCTACAACGCCATCCCAGGTTTCTAATGTGCTAGATATCTCATTTAAGAATGTATTCGTCTCTTCATCAAAATTGGACGGGTCAAAAATCAATTCAGCTGTCCCGTTGGAGAAAAGAATTACTATTCCGGCACACTTTTTACCTTCCGCTGAGATATATAGAATATCCTGAACATTCTCTTTTCCGTTAATTGCCTGTGTATAAAACGACGATTCGCCCTTTGAGGAAAGGTTGCCATCCTTCGATAATACGATAAGGTTATCATTAAATTCAATAATTCTTTTTACGTTTTTCAAATCTGATACATCGTATGCCTTCCCTTCTGCTCCGGCTCTAATCGATTGAAAGATTTTTCCGTCCTTGTCAATTCCAAAAATAGAATCAGAACCAGACTGAATCTTAATGATGTTTTTCCATGTGCTGACATCGGGATATGGATGCCCACCGGATGCGTGCACTTCTGCAACAGTACCATCTGATAACAACATTACAATATAATCACCATTCGAGTAACCGGTTTTAACTGAAACAATATTTCTATAAGATCCAATATTCATTTCATCTGAAACATTGAAATCAGCAAACCCACTAATACTTATACTATGTGTTAACAAACGGCCTGCGGAATCCACACCGAGAACTTCTCCTGTGTTTTGCAAAAAAGCAACGATTCCCTTCAACTCATCCTGCGCATTTTTCCATTCGTATTCATAATTCGTCTGATATTTTAAAGAGCCATCAGTCATGATGCCTGCAGAAATATACTGCCCTGTGTATACCAATGATGAAATATTGTAAACTGAATCGGCTAAATCAATATCACCGGCTTTTCTAAACCAGATTGCCGCATTTACTTTGTCTCCTGAATCAAGGAATTGCGCAGCTTTATCATGGTAGCTGTTCTTCAATTCCGCAAAAGCAGCGTCAGTTCGTTCGTTAGAGTCTTTGAAATCAATAGCATGAAATGCTGCCCACGCTTCTTCATATTGGGATTGTTTATAAAGCTTATCGGCCGCATTGTACTTTGCCATGGGAATGAAAAGAGTTACAGTTAAAACAGCCAACACCACAACAGCAACAATAGATGTTATGGTAATTAAAGCGGCCTTCTTTGCTTTTCTTGCTCGTTCTTTTTCTTCCTGCGCCGCAACACGATCACGGCGTTCTTTCAAAGTGTTGATTCTCTCGTCGCTGTCCCGATAGGTTCGAATCTCATCAAACGCCTTAATCGCTTTGTTATATGCATCCACCGAATCTGCTTTTGCGGCAAGTGTGGCTGCAGCCTGATATTTCTCGTTGCGCTCGCGTTCCTTGACGGCGGCAAGCCTCTCCTGTTCGGCGGCATTCGCATCAGCCTGCTTTTTTGCTTCCGCAGACTGCTGTGCAGCTGTGATCTGAAACTCCCGCACAAACTGCTCGTAGGCTTTTCTCTTTTCGGCAACGATCATTGAGTCAGCTTGCTTCGCAGTCGCAAACTCCTGTTCCAATTGTGAAAAGAATGCATCCAACAGCGTTGAGATTTCCGGTTTTCCGTATTGTTTGGCGCGAAGCAGGTTTTTGTCGTTTGCCCAGTCGCTGCGGCATTCGGCAATGTACTGCTCCATCTGACCCGCGTCAGAAGCATATGTCTTATCAAAAGCGGACAGTTCATTGATCAAATCTTTTTCATCCAAATAGCCGGGAACGACATAGTCATTGACCATCGCCTGCAAGGCTCCATCCTTCAGACGGAAAGCCTCTTTCTTTGGCTTGGAAATATGACTGCTGATATATGACTTGCTGGCCCTACCTTTTAAAAAGCCCTCAAAAGAGTTGGTCTTTACAGAAACCAGAAACTTGCCGAGATACGCGTCTCCATTCTTCGCATCCAGGTTCAGCGCCTGCTCAAAGAACTCGTCAGCCTTGGCCCACTCCTTGTCTTCCAGCGCCATGTATCCGCGGTCGATCAGTGGCTGCGCAGCGGCTGCATTGGCGGAAACCGGCGCGGCGGCAGGCTGCGCTGCAGGTGTATCCTTGCGCAGCACCTTCTTGATGCCGCGAACCACGTCGTTGATGAAGCCGATCTTGCTCATGTCCTGCGCCTGCAGGTGGGCGAATTCCTCCGGCAGCTCATAGGCGTCCATGTCGCGGTAGCATGGGATCAGGATGCGCGAGCGGTCGGTTTTCATCAGCTTGAGGTAGCGCGACCATTCGTTCTTGACCCACACAGCGTTGAAATACTCCGGCTTTGTGCCGACCACGAGCATCACCTTCGCCGAATTGAGCGCGGCGAAAATGCACGGCTCATACGCCGAACCAAGCTTGTTTTCCAACGAGATGGCGGCGTAGAAGACCTTGAAGCCCTCCTGAGTCAGCTGGTGATAGATGTCGTTCGCGATCACGCTGTCGGGCGTGCGACGGCCGCTCTCGTCGGTCTCCTTGTAGCAGATGAACACGTCATAGGGATCTTCCTTCTGCGAGAGTGCAAGAATCTCCTTTTGCAGGCGGTCGATCTCTTTCGCTTCCGCTTCGTAGATTGCACGTTGTGCCAAATCGGCATACTGCAGTGCCGCTTTGTAATCCGCGTCCGCGATCACGGAATCAAACGACGTCCGGTGGCAGGTCGGGATACGCTTGAAGGTTTTCGGATCCTCCACATACTCGATGCCGTAGCGGCAGAGGATCAGACCCCAGTACGCCTCGGCCTCGTCGGATTTTGTCTGAATGATTTTTTCATAGAGCGATTCCGCTTTGTCGAATTCGCTCTTCATGCGCAGGATGTTCGCGCGGTTGAACAATCCCTGCAGCGCTTCGTCCTGCGTGGTTGCAATCGTCTGCTGTGTGCCGCAGAAATCGCAGACACAGACGCTTTCGTTTTCACGTACTTCCAGTGTGCCGCCGCACATTTTGCATTTGTAAATTGACATGGTTACACCTCTCCGTTTGTTTTCTTGCCGAATCTTTCTTTGAGCCGAAGATACAGGTTTTCAAATTCCGTAAACGGCACGACGGTTTCCGAGCAGTTCCTTGCTTCAGTGATGATCGGCTCCACTTTTTCATAGAGATACATCACGTGTTCGCCGCCGAGTTTGCAGAATGTTTCATAATCATAGGTTTCCTCACAAATACCGACAGCAAAATGATCCAGCCGCGCGATCTGCACACGAAATGCATCGTAAATCTCTTTGTCGCCGTCGGCCTCCAGATGCCGTTCCGCTGCAAGCTTTGCTTCGCTTTTTTTGATGTTGACCATCGGATCGAGCACCTCGGTCTGCAGTATGTTGAAGGCTTCAATTGTTGCCTGTTTGCGTTCGCGGATCAGGGCGTCTCTCTGGGACTGATATGTATTGACCAGTGCTATCGCCGCGATGATGGTTGCACCGGCGGACACAATCATGGAAATGATATCGATTATCATTAAAAAACCTCCAAATCACAAATGATGAGTTCTTTCTTATGTGCTAAGGTCAATCCACAAAGCGGGACGAACCGCACCACTACCGCTGCTGACATCAACGCCGGAGTCATTGACAGAGCCGTCTGGTTTGACAATTGCAGCGCGCGCAGAATTACTAAAGCCGGGCGACCGCAGCCACCACCAGCAGACATTGTTGTTTTCATATGCGCCTTGCGTTACCGCATAATCTGTTGGCGCACATATTTTCTTTCTGTCAAACCCTATCTCAAACCCTAAATATATTTTAGCCTCTGATTCGCTCAACAGGAATACTTTGTCTATAGTATTGTCTGTAACCAATGAACCGTTTGTATTCGTTGAACTGACTATCATTTTCTGATGATCCATACCAAATGCTGCATTATAGAATGGTCCATTTAGCCAAGCCCTTAGAGTGCACTTTTCCCAAGTCGTTTTAGTAAAAGTGTTGTTGTAAGGCTTGCAATCCAGCGCACATCTGCTCAGAAGCAGCGCGCGATCGTTTTTAATCTCCAGCACAAGCCATTCAATCGGTGCGTTTTCCTTTTCGGATTTCTGTGGATAACGCCCAAACTGCACCGTTATAAAGCCCTTATACAATAATCTGGGTGCCTTTTTTTTCACCATTTGTCTCACATGCGGATCCCCATAAAAACACCTTACGGCTTCAGAAAATGTAAAATCCGATTGCCCTGCTTTTCTGGCGTCGGCAATCTCTTTTTCAATTCGTTCCACTTTTTTCTTCGCACCGTTCAGCGCCTGTTCTGCCTGTTGCTTGTTTTGAAATCCATACAGATTGTTTGTAAGCGCGGCAATTTCTGAAGAAAGCGATTGCATCTGCTGCGATTTATCAAAGATTTCACCGTCAAGCTGCTTCTTTTCTTTTCCCGAAAAAACACCTAGCGCATTTCTCTTCATCTGCAAATCATAGATTTGTTTTTGTAGGCCTTTTTGTGTGTTGTATTTTTGTGAGAGCTTCGCAGTGACGCCATCATAGTTTTTACAAATCGTCTCAAAAAAAGAGGCTTTTTGCTGTTCAGTGGCAAGCTGTTGCTCAAGGGAACCATCTGTGGCTTCTTGCTGTTTCCTTTGAATGGCGGCAATCACAATTTCTGCCTTTTTTTGAGTGTCAGCTTCTTTTTGAGCCTTTTCTGCTTGAAGGCGGGCTGCTTCCTCGCGGCGGCGTTTTTCTTCTTCCCTTTTTCTTTCCACGCTTTCCAGTTTCCTAGCCCATCCGGAAATAACGGAAGAAAAACATTTTGCATAGTATTTCTTTTTTGCGGTCTCATATACTGATAGAAGCGCGTTTTTTTCAACACCGTCCGAAAAACGAATAGCACGCCCAAAATCCTTAAAGGAATCCGGATCGAACAAAACATTATTCAATTCTTCTTTTGTGGACAGATTCAACGCAGAGAGCACCTTCCCAAGATACGCTTTTGAATCTTCAGGATTTTCGTCTAACGCACGTTCAAAACAATCGTCCGCAGTTTTATAATCCTGATCCTCCAAAAAGATATATCCTCTTTTGGTTAATGCGCCGGTGCTTCTCGGCGCAGGTTCTGTTGTGGAAACAGTATGATTTCCTATCAGTTTACCAACGCCTCTGACAAGATCCTGAATGGCGCCGAGCTTGCCGAGGTCCTGTGCCTGCAGACCTTTGAAGGCGTCCGGCAGGTCGTAAGGATCCATGTCTTTGTAGCACGGAATCAGCATTTTGGTTTTGTCCTTCGCAGCCAGGCGCAAAAAGCGGCCCCACTCGTTCTTGACCCACACCGCGTGGAAGTATTCGTACCTGGTGCCGACGCACAGCATGATCTTCGCCGAGTTCAGTGCGGCGAAAATATATGGTTCATACTGCTGGCCGAGTTTGCTTTCCAGCGAGATGCGTGCAAAGAAGACTTTGAGGCCCTTTGTTGTCAGAGCATCATAGATGTCCTGTGCCATTACGCTGTCGGGTGTTCTTTCACCTGATTCATCTGTTTCTTTATAGCAGATGAAGACGTCATAGGGTGATTCGTTGCGGCTAATGGAAAGGATCTCTTCGTTGATCCGGTCGATCTCGCGCGCTTCGTCACGATAGACCTTTTGCGCGATTACGTCTGCGTATTCCATCGCGAGTTCGAAGTTCTCGTCCTCGCGCAGCTTCTGGAATGAGGCGCGATGGCAGGTCGGAATCTTCTTTCCCGTTGCCGGGTCGTCCACGTATTCGATGCCGTAATTACACAGGCACAGACCCCAATAAGCCTCCGCCTCTTCGGAAAACTCGGCAACAATATTCTCATAGATACCTGCCGCCTTGTCGAATTCGCCGGCAAGACGCAGCCGGTTGGCACGGTTGAACAGCGTCAGCTTCTTTTCGCTGTCCGCCATGGGTACGGTCTGTGTTGTGCCGCAATAGTCGCACGCAACAACCTTATCCATATCTGTGATACTGAGGTCGCCGCCGCACATTTTGCATTTGTAGACTGCCATAGTTTTTCCTCCGTGTAAGTGTCCAACTTACTTCTTTGTCAGCTCATTCAGGTTGGCTTCGATTATCGCCAGCCGTTCTTCAACTTCCTTGCGGCGTCCCGCTTTGAAGATGCCTTTGAGCATGGGGAGTTCGTCTTCAAGGGTGGCTTTTTCTTTTTGCAGAGAAGCGAGTAGAGCAGTCAGTTTTGCAATTCGTTCTCTCTCAGCTGCCTGCCGTTCCATAAGTTCTTTCTGCCTTTTTTGTTCAGCAAGGATCCTGTTTTGTTCTGCAATTCTTTCCGCTTCCTGCCGCGCTTTTTCTCTTGCAACCGCGCGCTCTTGTTCGATCGTTTCATAGTTGTCGAAGAGCTTCCAATCAGATAGATCTGGCAGATCAAGAGTTGAACGATACTTTGCCACCATCAAATGCCCATCTGATTGTATACCGACAACAGCATCAGAATCTGCAGAAACTGCGATGATATTTCTCCAAGAGGGCAGCTCTTTCAGTCTAAAGTTCGTCAGACTTTTTGGATTGGGATCCAAAGTATAAACGACACTTCCATCCCGTCTAAGCCCAAATGAGACAGAGGAACCACATTCAATCGCTATGATATCGTGCCATTGTTGAGTATCGCACCGTCCGGCGTAGCCGCGTTCTTCCCCTTTAAACTTTGTTGAAACAACTGTGCCGTCTATCCTTAATCCAATGGCATGACGTCCACTTATGGCTATATCAATGATATTCTGCCATCCGTCTGTGTCGCATTCGCCATCATCATTCCTTCCGACCGCTAAAACCGTACCGTCATCTTTCAAACCATAGGTACTGCAGCCGTAAATGGCTATCTTTATTATGTTTTTCCATTCTGATACGTTGCATTGCCCATAATCATTTTTACCCGTTGCAATAACCGTTCCGTCTTTTTGCAATCCAACAGTATATGAGTCGCCAGCCGCAACAGCAATAATATTCCTCCATTCGGAAACATTGCATTCACCGTATTTATTCTCCCCGGTTGCGATTACCATTCCATCTGATTTAAGACCAACAATATGATGATAGGCAGCAGCGATCGAAACAATGCCCTGCCATTCTTTAACCTTGTCTCTACTGTATTGAACATCACCCGTAATCAAAACTGTCCCATCTGTTTTGAGACCTAAACAGTAGCTATAGTTGGCATAAACCGAATCAATATCTTTCCAATCAGAAATATCAAAAGAGAACCCTTCATCGCCACCTGTTATTCTCGATTCACTAGACAATAGCACAGTTCCGTCGGTTTTGATTCCCATTATGCGGTCAGACACAGAGAGCAGTTTTTTTATCCTTTCTTGCTTTACTAATTCTTCCCGCATCAAAACTGAAGCTTTCTTTTTTGCTTCCCGAGAATCAGAAAGATACTGTTCCAATTCTTTTTTTAACTGATCATTTCCATAGCGCAGTACTTTATGTATGTTTTGGTTTTCATGGAACGACAAAGATTTTGAAGTTTCCGAACGGGTATGCACCTGGGTCTCAGCCATAGCCTTTGCCAGATAGGCTTCTCCATTCTCTGGCTCAAGGTCAAGCACCTTTTCAGCATACTCATCCGCGCTCTGCCAATTGCCATCTTCCAGAAACATGAACGCGCGTTTCAGCAGAGACTCCACCGTTGCGGCGGTGGAATTTGCGACTGGCGCAGCGGCAGTCTGCACTGCGGCTGCATCTTTCACCAGCAGCTTTTCCACACCGTGCACAAGATCCTGAATGGCGCCGAGCTTGCCGAGGTCCTGTGCCTGCAGGCCCTTGAATGCGTCAGGCAGGTCATAGGGATCCATGTCTTTGTAGCACGGTATCAGTGCTTTACTCTTATCCTTCGCAGCCAGGCGCAAAAAGCGGCCCCACTCGTTCTTGACCCACACCGCGTGGAAGTATTCGTACCTGGTGCCGACGCACAGCATGATTTTCGCCGAGTTCAGTGCGGCGAAAATATATGGCTCATACTGCTGCCCGAGCTTGCTTTCCAGCGAAATGCGTGCAAAGAAGACTTTGAGGCCCTTTGTTGTCAGAGCATCATAGATGTCCTGTGCCATTACGCTGTCGGGTGTTCTTTCACCCGCTTCATCTGTTTCTTTATAGCAGATGAAGACGTCGTAAGGTGATTCATTGCGGCTGACGGAAAGGATCTCTTCGTTGATCCGGTCGATCTCGCGCGCTTCGTCACGATAGATCTTCTGCGCGATTACATCGGCATACTCCATTGCGAGTTCGAAGTTCTCGTCCTCGCGCAGCTTCTGGAATGAGGCGCGATGGCAGGTCGGAATCTTCTTTCCCGTTGCCGGGTCGTCCACGTATTCGATGCCGTAATTACACAGGCACAGGCCCCAATAAGCCTCCGCCTCTTCGGGGAACTCGGCAACGATGTTTTCATAGATGCCTGCCGCTTTGTCAAACTCGTTGGCAAGGCGCAGACGGTTGGCACGATTGAACAGCGTCAGCTTCTTTTCACTGTCCGCAGAAGGCACGGTCTGAGTGGTGCCGCAATAGTCGCAAACAACAACCTTGTCCAGATCTGTGATATTGAGGTCGCCGCCGCACATTTTGCATTTGTAGACTGCCATAGCTTTTTCCTCCGTGCTAGTGTTCTGTCTATTGCTTTGTCAGCTCATTCAGTTTGGCTTCGATTGTCGCCAGACGTTCTTCCACTTCCCAGCGGCGCCCCGCTTTGAAGATGCCTTTGAGCGCGAGCAGCTCGGCTTCAAGGGTGGCTTTCTCTTTCTGTAAGGATGTTCTATATATGTTTTTACGTTCTTGTTCGAATAAACGATAATCCTGAAAAAGCTTCCAGTCCTTTACATCACCACGAAGCCATCTCTTTGCGCCATCTTCATTTACCAAAACCTTTCCGTCTTTTCTTACACCAATAGTCCGATTGCCGCCTTGTATTACAGCAACAATATCATGCCATGGCGATTCAGACTGTGAAAGCCCTTCAACTGTTCCATCCTGCTTCAAGCCGATGATTTTGGGGTAACCAACGGAAATTGCACAAATATTTCGCCAAGAAGAAACATAGGATGGGCTATATTTACTGTAAAGAGACTTAATTACTCCAACAGCAACAACAGTACCATCGTTTTTCAATCCAACGGTTAAATAAGCACCCGCTGTGATTGCAACTATATTTTGCCAATCCGAGACATTGCATTGGCCATCTTCATTCTCGCCTGTTGCAACAACCGTCCCGTCCTTTTTCAGTCCAACTAAATGATCATTACCGACAGCAACAGACACAATATCTTTCCATGTGGAGACGATTTGTTTATCAAAGGGACCTGATCCAGCAAGAACAACCGTCCCATCTTTTTTAATTCCAACAGTCTGTTTTGCTTCAGCATTTATGGAAACGATATCCCGCCAGTCAGAAACATTACAGCCACCGTTTTTGTTGTATCCAACAGCCACAACTGTACCATCTGCTTTTAAGCCAACAGTACGCCAACCATGTGCTGAAACTGAAACAATGTTTCTCCAATGATTAACATTACACTGACCCGATTCATTGTAACCAACAGCAACAACTGTTCCGCTTCTTTTGATTCCAAATGTGTTTAGATTAGTTCCTGTAATAGCAATGATATCTTTCCATTTTGAAGCATCTACTTGGCTATAATCAACAAGTAATCTATCGCGAACCAGTTCTTCAGTCACAGAAACTGTTCCATCTGCATTAAGAGCAATTATTCGTTCTCCTTTCGAAACAATCAGATTCTGCACTTGAGCAATCTCTTTTCGACGCATTTCAAGCATTGGAATAGCGGCAGCTCTCGATCTAATATCTTCTTCCTTTGCTGCTTTCTCCGTGGCCATTCGTTTATCTTCCGCGACACGCTTGGCTTCGGCCTTTCGCTCATCTGCCGCTTTTCGGTCAGCGTCCAGCTTTGACCACCAGGCGCGCTGATCTGAATCGGCGAAGGACCTGGCCCGTTTCAGCTCGGAAGAGTCCTCAATCTTCCGGTCAATAAAAGCGTCAGCAAACGTGTTTCGGTCCTTGAGCTGTTCGTCAGCCAATGCAATACCCAGATAGGCGTCGTGGTTTTTCGCGTCCATGTTCAGAACCTGATCAAAGTATTCCTTTGCCTTCTCCCACAAACCATCTTCCAAAGCATATTGCCCACGATCCAGCAAGGCTCTGACGTTGGGTCCGCCGCCCTGCACCGTCTGCTGAACTACTTGCTGGACGACAGGCCGTACTTCCTTTTTTTCTTCCCTCTTGGGTAGAATCTTTTCAATTCCGCGCAGCAGGTCCTGAATCGCGCCGACTTTACCCATATCCTGGCTTTGTAGTCTGGCAAACTCCTTCGGCATATCATAGACGTCGATGCCTTTGTAGCAGGGAATCAGCACTTTCTTCTGCCCGGCAGAAATCAGCTGTAAAAAGCGGCTCCATTCGTTCTTGACCCACACGGCGTTGAAGTATTCGTAGTCTGTGCCGAACACAAGCATCACCTTTGCACTGTGAAGTGCTGCAAAGATATATGGCTCATACTCTTGCCCGAGCTTGTCCTCCAGTGTAATGCGCGAAAAGAACACACGATATCCTTTTACCGTCAATGCGTCATAGACATCCTGTGCAATGGCAGAATCAATTGTGCGGTCGCCGTTCTCGTCTGTCTCTTTGTAGCAAATGAAAATGTCATACGGCTCTTCTTTTGACGAAACCTCAAGAATGCCTTTGCGGATCTCTTCGATCTGTTTGGCTTCATCGCGATAGACACGGCGCGCGACGGCATCGGCATTCTCGCAGGCCTGATCAAACGCGTCATCTTCAAACACCGATTCAAACGAGGAACGGTGGCAGGTCGGAATCTTCTTTCCAGTTGTCGGATCATCCACGTATTCAATGCCATACTTGCACAGCACGATACCCCAATAGGCTTCAGCCTCTTCGGGGAACTCGGCAACAATGCTTTCATAGATGCCGGCAGCCTTATCAAATTCATCATTCAGGCGAAGACGGTTGGCGCGGTTGAACAGCGCCAGCTTCTTCTCGCTGTCGGCAGAAGGCACGGTTTGTGTGGTGCCACAATAGTCACAGACGACGACGTTATCCAGATCAGTGATGTTGAGATCGCCGCCGCACATTTTGCATTTACAGATTGCCATAGCTCAATCCCTCTCTTACAATTCGGTCTTATCCGAAGACAGCACAATCTCCATGTGCTGAAGCGCGAATTCCAGGCTGGTGGTCATGATCTCGTTGCGCGTGCGGCCGGTCGTTTCGGCCACATGATCGATATCGCGCAGCATATCTTTCGGCAGGCGGAAGGACACTACGGTGGACTCACTACCGTAGCGTTTGGCCGCGATTTTCAATGTTAGATCTTCCATGTTTCAACCATTCCTTCGGGTGTTGTAATACATTTGTAATATTATAACAGTAAATAAGACAAAATGCAACAGATTCAATAAATTTAACGGACAATCAAAGCAACCGTTCACTTTTTCGCACATTCGACAAACCTCCTTGCGTTTGGTACAATCGAGCTACCAAATTCAAGGAGGTTTTTTTATGAAAAAACACATTTATGACAAACGGAATGGACTGCATTACACGCTTTACGGAGATGTCTACCTACCCGATCTCACTTATTCCAAAAATGACTACCCGTCGCTCGGTAAGTACGGCATGCTGCGAAAGACCTATCTGAAGGAAAACTTCAAAGTGCGGTACAGCCTGATGCTGAGGAATGATACGCTTTGGCCCCATTTGCTTGAGGTTGACCAGCAGGCACATGACATGATGGACACCATTGTTGAACGGATGAAGCAGGAACGTGGCATCACGGAGCAGCTCAAATCCGACGACTGGTGGCGATGGGTACAGGAAATGGGCAACATTCGGAATGCAGTGGAAGAATATGTCCTACGAGAGATTGTTTACCGGTAAACCCATTTAAAGAGATTGCAGTAACTAGTAATCACCCACGTGTTGATTCTTTCTATAGTGATTATCAATACATAGATTAATCTATGTATTCCAAAACCGATTTACAATTCTTCATTCTTTTTATAGCCGCTTCATAATCATTCTGATAATCGTCCAATTGCTCTTTGGTTAAAAAATACATACTTGACATAAACGATTGCTTTGATTTGCTCTCATCCCTAAAATCCACCTCAATTTCATCATCGTTTATTTTAAAATCAACCAAGGAAACATTAAAAATGCCTACAAAACTATACAAATCAAAAGATTGGCCAAACAATTGTATATTGGATACTGTGTTATAAGCGAACTCAACCGGTTTATTTATCGCTTCCTTCAGACCATCTTCATGGATACCTTCAATTTGTCCTCGAAAACCGCTTAAGCGTCCGACGTTTCTGGTTGGCTTCTTATTAATCAAGCTTTGAAATAATTGCTCAATTAAGTTTACATCTTCTTCTGAAACATCATCTGCAGGCGGAACAAACTGTACGCACAGAACGCTTTCTAACTCAAGAACCTTTTCCCAAAAATGTATGTTCTTTTCATCAGGCATATTTTCAGGCAGATTTTCACTTACAGGGACACGATGTCCGTCGATAAAGGCAGTACCGTTAAAAAGACTGTAAAAAAGGGATAAACACTCAACTAATTCTTGAATAGAGTGAATACAACGCAAATTATAAGATAGGCTCACTCTTTGTAAAAGGATGTGGGTGTGTTTGATTAATTCTGTCCTTGATTGTTTCAACGTTCACTTCCGGTAAACCATCTTCTGAAACAGCCGGCAAAGATTCGGTGATGGGAGTAACCTCCGGCTCAGCTTGAGACGGTTCTTCATAATTCCTTGTGCGGCAATCCTTCCGGGAAAAGCCGGCATGGTTTAATCCGGCAACAACCTTGTTCAGCGTTTGTCCGAAATCATTGGACGACGTAATGACATAGGAAATATTCAACAGGTTGCTGCTGTTCTTTCTTGCATATGGCAAGCGAAGCACACGACCGAGGATCTGCTCAACGTCAACGGAAGAACTTCTGTTTGCAACCGTTGCCAACACGTAAGCGAACGGACAATCCCAGCCTTCTTTCAGCGCATTGACCGTAATGATAAAACGAATCGGACAATCCGAAGATAGGAGATTTACCTGCTTCAACTCATCTTTATCAGCGGTTTTGATTGCGATTTGTTCTTGGGGTATTCCGGCATCAACCAAAGTCTGTTTGATTTTATCATAGGTCGTGCTGTCAGAGTTGATATTTGGTTGTGCCTGGAACAGAACAATAGGACGGATAAAATAGGCGTTTTAAGAAGATATGAGCGCTTATAGAATGATTGGAAACCAATCCCGACGATGAAGACGCTGGACAAATAAGGCCGAAACGACACAACCCACCGGGTTTCAACCGGTGGGTTGTTTTTTTGTTTCGTCAGCCTTGCAGCGACAGCAGAAACCGCCAGGATTCCTCTGTGGCGACGAACGGGTCGCCGTTCGTCCAGTTGTTGTCCTGCTCATACACCACATAGGGGATTTCCAGTTCACGGCAGACGTCGTAGCACGCCTTGAGATCGACGACCCCCTGCCCCAGCGAAACGAGCTGCGCCTTGCCGTCCGGGCCGGGCACGTAGTCCTTGAAGTGGACCACCTTCACCCTGCCCCTGAGCTTTCGCAGAAAGAAAGTCGGCTCCATGCCGGCGTAATGCGCCCAGGCGAGGTCGGGAATGAAGCAGAACGAGGCCGGGTCCGTTTCCTGCAGCATCAGATCCAGAATCGAACAGTCGCTGCCCGGAATCGGCGCAAACTCAAAGTCGTGATTGTGATAGTGGAACGTCATGCCGTGCGGCACGAGCCGGTCGGCCGCGGCCTGCAGCGCCCGGATCGCTTCGCGGGTGGTCTGTTCCGGCTGCCGCCGGTCGGGCGGCAGACTGCCGAGCCCCAGCGCGTCGCAGCCGAGGATGCGATGCTCCTCGATCAGCGCGGGCAGGTCGTCGAGAATGCGGCCGAACGGCCGGTGCGTCACGCAGGGGCGGATCTCATATTTGTCCATGATCTTCCGCTGGACGGCGGCGTCAATGGGCCCGACGGCGGAAAGCTGCACGTCTTTTACGCCCATGGCGGCGAGCCGCCCGAGCGTGGTGTCAAAGTCTTCGGCTGTTTTGGTGTGGTCGCGCAGCGTGTAAAGCTGGATGCCGGGAATGGGTCTGCGCATGCCGTTCACCCGATTCTGTGGCCGTTCTTGATCTTGATGGTC
>JAEEGL012759582.1_pt1 | contig 24281 bp, 16 predicted proteins | sample 9134231 | NCBI WGS metagenome assembly JAEEGL01 (sample SAMN16246548, study PRJNA631951) | gut metagenome | biome: gut microbiome; feature: rumen; material: fiber-attached | host: Bos | place: Iran: Karaj | collected 2018-10
TGCACTACTATGACTGTGGTAATAGGATCATCAGTCTGGAAAAACCAGCCCGACAGCAAAGTCTGACCGTCAAACGACGTGAATGAACACGGCGAATAAGAAGGCAGGATATTCGAAGGAACGTTGGATACAGAGTTCTTGTCGATATTCATAAGGTGATTCGACGAAGAGATTGTAAGCACAACGAAGAAAATAAGTACCGCTGCAAGGACACTTAATATCAATGCGGACCTTACGATAAAGCCCGACCCTCTTATTTTCCTTCCTTTACTGTCTATTACTTCCTGAAAACCTGCGGTCATATTACCTTCTATCAGGAAATACCGGAATGACCGAAGCCGCCGCCTCTGTCTTCACCGATATCCTTAACTGAATCAACAAATTCAATATCCGCATACTCAACCTTATTAAGCACCATCTGAGCTATACGGTCACCCTTACGGATAAGATAAGTTCCGTGCTTACAGCCCTTGTCTTCGAGAGTAAAAGGGTTTTCCTCGGAGGCATCTTCCCTCATCGATGCATTATAGATAATTACATTAACCTCATCCCTGTAACCGCAGTCGATGGTTCCCGGGGAATTCGGAACTCTTAAAGGAGTCTTAAGTGAGATACCGCTTCTGGGTCTTATCTGAACTTCGTATCCGTAAGGAATTGCCATCTTAAGACCGGTCGGCACCAGGACACTTGTTCCGGGCTTAACCAAAATATCTTCACAGGAATAAAGATCCATGCCTGCATCGCCGTCATTGGCGTACTTGGGCATAACTGCCTCTTCCCTGCATTTCTCGAGCGGTAACTTAATCTTGCTCATCTTATACCTCCGTATAACATTTAATTACATCGTAACCCAGACTTGCGGCTTCGTTGGCATCACCATCATCGAAAATATACTTGGCGTGCCCGAAGATTGCCGCGGAACAATCAAGAGGATGCGTTATAACCTTAGTGCCTTCATTACCCTCTTCTTCGGAAGACAAATTATAGCATCCCCCTCCCCTGCATGCCTTACAACCTTGGGCATTACGGCCTACAGGACAAAAATCTGTCTGCATCCACGGGACAAAACCTCCGCAGTGAAGGAAAACGGTTCCTTTACCACCGGCGTTATTAAGCATATTCAAAGCATCAGAAGAAGGAACCTCATATGAGATAAAAGCTTTTCCGTCCTTCTTTAAAGCATTCTTCAATGATGTTGAGTTATATATGTTAGATCCTGCCGTAGGCATGAATTCAACATCCTTGATCTTCTTAAATACAGTGTTTTCCTTATCATGACAAAAATCAGGAAGAACAAGCATAAGCTTCTTCCCTGTCCTGTCAATTATCTTTTGTATCCCGGCTTTACCGTCTTCTTTTACATAGTCATAAACTGAAAAAGCAAGAATATCAGCGTCTTCAGGATCATTCCTGTAAGACGTTAAAGAAGGATAGTATCTTAATACGCTTACCGATCCCCCAGCGGATGAATCATCACTTATAAAGTCATCAATAGAGAATTCCTCAACCGCTGTATGGGACGCCTCGCATAAAAGTTCAGATGATAAAGACTCGAGAAGCCCTCTTCTTAATTCATTAATATCCTTGATAGAACAATTAACGCCTTCGTCTGCCGCAGCATAGAACTCGTCAACAGTAAAAGCCGTTGAGCCGGTCTTCCTGAACTGTTCTTCTATACGGTCACAGCTTACAGAACCTCTTCCCTCATCTACATAACTTAATTCATCTTCAGCAAATACATCTTCAAACGGTACGTCAGTAACTCTTGCAGATGCCTTGATAACTCCGCTTACAGAAGAATCGAAAGTAACATCAATATGAGTATTACGGGGCTTAACAGATTTATCCTCAAAATTATGATTCATAAGGAAAACATTAAGATCATCCGGTAATTCCTTTATAGCGGAAGGATGCAAACCTTTGACCACATAATTTCCTTTAAATACCGAGACTTTACCAACCGGGAAAGACTTTACTTCGCCGTTTCTGTCTCTTAAAGACAGATAATCGCCCTTGGAAGGCTCATATGAGTTGCCGGAAGGTCTGATGGTAATCGTGCCCTCTTTACAGTCGCGAAGCGTTAAACGGCCTATTTTAAGACCATATTTGCCTACATACTCTCCTGAAAGAAGATTGGAATCCTTGTTACCCGATAAAGCCTGTGAAGTAAAACTGCCGCCTCTGTTGAAGTTGACCAGCAGTTCCTTCTGTCCTTCTTCTATCATTTTGTCAGTAAGTGAACCGTCATAACATGCATCGATTATTCTTCTATAGACGCTGACGGCTGTCTTAACATAATCAGCATCTCGCATCCTTCCTTCTATCTTGACAGAACTAACTCCTGCATCGATTAGTTCGGGAATAAAGGAAAGAGCACATCTGTCTTTGGGGGAAAGAATATGTCCTTCATGTATCTGTTTACCGCCGTCCTTGAGGACATATCTTTGGCGGCAGGGCTGTGCACAAAGACCTCTGTTGCCGGACCTTGTACCGCTCTTATTCATTGATGAGAACAGACAAAGACCGGATGTACAAACACAAACGGCACCGTGAATAAAGACCTCTGTCTCGATATTAAGTCTGGAAGCAAGTTTGCTTCTGTCCGATATCTCTTTAATGGTAAGTTCTCTCGGAAGAACAACACGTGTAAAACCTTTGCCCTTAAGTGAACTTAATCTGTCAGCATCAAAGACATTCATCTGCGTTGATGCATGAAGAGGAATCATCGGATACTTCTTATGAATAAGCGAAGCTAATCCCATATCCTGTACAAGGATAGCATCCACGCCGTTGTTATAGGCCTCACATGCCACATTACAAGCTTCATCTATCTCATTATCATCAACCAAGGTATTTAAAGTAAGGTGAACAAGCGTCGATCTTTCATGCGCATATGCAACGCAACCGGCAAGTGAATCCATCGTAAGATTAGATGCATTCATCCTTGCGTTATAAAGATCTATACCGCAATAGACGGCATCTGCACCTGCATCTACCGCCGCCTTAAAGATTTCCTTATTACCTGCAGGAGCAAGAAGCTCAATCTTCTTTCTCATTAGCAAGAAGCTCCATAGGTGTAGGTTCGGGTTTTTCTCTTTCTTCTTCGAGTGTTACCTTCTGCTGAAGATACATAAGCTCTGTTCTCATATTGGAATTCTCATCCTTAAGAGTGAGAATCCTGTCGCATGCATCGATCAAAGCAAGGGCGTTTATCTTGGAATTAGTAAGACCGGGATTTGACTCTTTTGTATCCTTCAGAATCTCATTAGCCAAAGCAGCAATCTTTCTTATCCTTCCCTCGCTGATATTTTCAGTACATCCCAAAAGATAAAGGTTACCGTTTATCTCAACAGAAACTCTCTTCGGGGGATTATTCTCTTCTTTCTTAGGCTTCTTAAGACTCTCTCTCTTTGCAATCTTCTGCTCGAGAGTAGGCTTGGGCTTTTGCTGTGTCAATTCCTGACTCATCCCCTTATACCTTTGCTCATAAGTAGCAATGGGCGGAAGATCTTCAGCCTGAACAGGAGAAGTCTTCTTCTTCAGATTCTTATTAGAGTATTTACTCATAATGCTCTGGGATGATTTCTTCATGTTTATACCTCATTCGAGAGTTTGTTGCCATTCTTTATTATAGCATTATATATCGTCCAAAGTACTGCGGGTTCAGCCTGTTCCGCTCTGATATTATGGTCGATACCCAAATCTTTCAGTATATCCTCTATACCCTTCACGTTATTCACAAGCTTTTTGCGTCTCATTCTGAAAGAATTCTCAAGAAATGAAACAAAACCCGCATCCAAATTCCTATCACCTTTGGTAAGGCTAATAACACATGAAGTGGTGTTCGGGGCAGGAATAAAGGCATTCCGCGGGACAGTAAACTCTTTTGCGGTTTCCCCGAAGATACTGCAAAGCACCGACAGCGGTCCATATTGCTTGGTCCCTGTTACTGCCATTATCCTCGGCAGAGCATCCTCTTCCACCATGAAGACCATCTTTCTTGCCTTACTGCACTGCGCGAAAAGCTTCTTCATGATATCAGTCATGACATAATAAGGAAGATTACTTACAACCACATCGTAATCCGCAGCATCGTAGTCTTTAAGCTTAAGAAAATCACTTACGATGATTCGTGCCTTAAGGTCCTGTTTTGTCTGTAAAAACTCGGCAAGACGCTTATCTATCTCGACCAAAGTAAGATCATCCGTAAGTTTTGATAACGGGACAGACAAACTTCCAAGACCGGGACCTATCTCCAGAACCTTGTCCTCTTTACCGATACCGCAAAGTTCTACGATATCGCTTATGATGTTTTCATCCGACAAAAAGTTCTGCCCGAACTTTAATTCGGGCGAGAAACCTTTTTGCTCTTTAAGATGTATCAGATCATCTGAAATCATTTATTAAAGAAAGTATGCAACTCCTGATTCAAATAACTTCTGATCCTTATTTCCTGGGATATTCAAAGACAGATCCTCAGCATAACGCTCAGAGTGACCCATCTTACCCAGGATCCTTCCGTCAGGTGAAAGAATACCCTCGATAGCACAGTCGGAACCGTTAGGGTTAAAGTCTGTTGTGGAAGCGGGTGATCCGTCATCACTTACATAACATGTTGCAATCTGGCCGTTATTGATAAGACCTTCAAGGATATCATTAGATGCAACGAATCTTCCCTCACCGTGGGATACGGGAATCGAGAATACATCACCGACCTTAACCTTGGTAAGCCAGGGGCTGTTGTTGGACATTATCATAGTATTAACATAAGAACTCTGGTGGCGTCCTATGTTATTAAATGTCAGCGTAGGATCCTTATCTGTAAGTTCCTTGATGTCTCCGTAAGGAAGAAGGCCTAACTTGATAAGAGCCTGGAAACCATTACAGATACCGATCATAAGACCGTCCCTGTTATTCAAAAGATCTCTTACGGCATCAGTAACATAAGGGTTTCTGAATGCAGCTGCAAGGAACTTAGCGGAACCTTCCGGCTCGTCACCTGCGGAGAATCCGCCCGGAAGCATGATGATATTGCTCTCATTGATCTTGGAAGCCAAAGTCTTCAATGAATCAATAATGGCATCGGAAGTCATATTTCTGATTACGAACACTTCAGGTTGAGCCCCTGCTCTCTCGAATGCCCTTGCAGAATCAATCTCGCAGTTGGTTCCGGGGAATGCAGGAATGATAACCTTGGGCTTAGCACCCTTCAATACCCCGGGAGCAGCCTTGAAAGACTTATCGGACTTGAAGAACTTAACCTCGCGCTTCATATAAGCATCAGCAGCAAATGTCGGGAATATCCTCTCGAGTTTGCCCTCGTAGCTTATAGCCATGGCACCTGCTGAAGCCTCAGAATCCTTATATCTGAATACAGGATCAGAAGTGGTGGTTCCGAGGAACTTACCGCCTGTCATCTTGATCTTATCAACAGCATTACCGTCATTAGGAACAGCAACTATAACTGCACCGAATGTTCTTGAGAACAACTCCTCTTCTGTAAGATCATCAGCAAAGTCGAATCCCAACGCATTACCGAAGCACATCTGTGCAACTCTGGCGGCAACACCTGCACCTCTTACTACAGCAGCATTCTTAAGCTCATTTCTTGAGTGAAGCTCCTTAAGTGCCTTAAAGACACGGAGAACATGGTCCTTCTTGTAGTAACCGAGTCCATTTCGGGCGGCCTTGATAAGATAGAGCTTCTGGCCGGGTGCCTTAAGTGTAGCTGTTACAACCTTATCTGAAGTTGTCATTCCGACTGCAAATGAAACGAGTGTCGGAGGTACATGAATATCATTAAAGGTACCGCTCATTGAATCCTTACCGCCTATTGAAGCAGTGCCGTAATCAAGCTGAGCCTGGTAAGCACCCAGGAGCGCCTGGAAAGGCTTGCCCCATGTATCAGGCTCACCCATCCTCTCGAAATATTCCTGGAAAGTAAGTCTTGCCTTCGAAGGATCTACACCCATGGCTGCGATCTTAAGCAGGGACTCTACAACAGCATGATATGAACCTGCGTAAGGATTCCACTCTGTAAAGTAAGGATCGAAGCCGTAAGTCATTACGGAAACATCGTGTGTAGTACCGTGATCTACGGGAATCTTGGAAGCCATACCTTCCTCAGGTGAGTTCTGATACTTACCGCCATAAGGCATAACAACTGTACCTGCACCGATCGTGGAGTCAAATCTTTGTGTAAGTCCTAATCTTGAGCAGCCGTCAAGTGAGTTAAGTGTACCTGCAAGTGACTTTGCAAAATCACCCTTAATGAAAGACGGCAAAGGTGTATCGATATAAGCCTTGTCCATCTGAGGAGCAGTCACTTCAACCTTTGTATACTGCTTAGCACCGTTAGTATCTATGAATTCTCTTGCGATGTTTACTATGGTATTGCCGTTCCAGGTCATCTTCATAACGGGTTCTTCGGTAACCTTGGCAACAACAGTAGCCTCGAGGTTTTCCATATCGGCAAACTTCATGAACTTATCAAGATCCTGCGGGTGAACGACTACAGCCATTCTCTCCTGAGACTCGGAAATAGCTATTTCAGTTCCATCGAGACCGTCATACTTCTTCGGTACCTTATCAAGATCAATCTCAAGACCTGCGGCAAGTTCTCCGATAGCAACGGAAACACCGCCGGCACCAAAGTCATTACATCTGATGATAAGCTTTGTAACTTCAGGATTTCTGAACAGTCTTTGCAGCTTTCTTTCTGTCGGAGGATTACCCTTCTGAACCTCGGAGCCGCATGTCACTACAGAAGATGTGTTATGAGCCTTGGAAGAACCTGTTGCACCACCGATGCCGTCTCTTCCCGTTCTTCCGCCGAGAAGAACGATGATGTCACCGGCTGAAGGTCTTTCTCTTACGATATTCTCAGCAGGAGCAGCACCTACAACGGCACCAATCTCCATTCTCTTGGCAACATATCCGGGGTGATAGATCTCATCGACCTGACCTGTAGCAAGACCAATCTGGTTACCGTAAGAGCTGTAGCCAGCAGCTGCTGTTCTGACAAGCTTCTTCTGCGAGAGCTTACCCTCGAGTGTTAAAGATACAGGAACTGTCGGGTCACCTGCACCGGTAACACGCATTGCCTGATAAACATAAGATCTTCCGGAAAGCGGATCTCTGATTGCACCGCCAAGACAAGTTGCGGCACCACCGAAAGGCTCGATCTCTGTAGGATGGTTATGTGTCTCGTTCTTGAACATGAAGATATAATCTTTATCCTCACCGTCAACTTTGATCCTTATCTTAATGGAGCAGGCATTGATCTCTTCTGATTCATCGAGGTCATCGAGCTTGCCGTCCTTCTTAAGCTTTCTAGCAGCCATAGTTGCAATATCCATAAGGCAGATATGCTTATTACTAATTCTCTCACCGTAAATCTCTTCACGGCTTGAGAGGTATTCTTCATAAGTGTTCCTGATCTGTGCTGTTAATTCATCATCACCGTCAAACTTAATGTCAGTAAGTTCAGTTAAGAATGTCGTGTGTCTGCAGTGGTCTGACCAGTATGTATCAAGAACTCTGATCTCAGTTACAGTAGGATTCCTCTTTAATGTCTTGAAGTAGTCCTGTGTAAACTTGATATCTGCAAAGCTCATTGCAAGTCCCATGGAACTTCTTAATGCTTCAAGACCTGCGTCATCAAGATCAGTAAAATCACTTATTGTCTCAACTGTTGTGGGAATATCATACTTATCCTCAAGTGTTGAAGGCTTATCGGAAGAAGCTTCCCTGCACTCTACCGGGTTGATAAGGTACTTCTTGATCGCTTCTTTCTGGTCATCATTCAAAGAACCGAAGAATGCAACAACCTTGGCAGTCTTAACAATAGGTCTTTCCTTCTGTGTAAGAAACTGGATGCACTGTGCGGCTGAATCTGCACGCTGATCATACTGACCGGGCAAAGATTCGATATTAAGAACAAAGCATGCATCACTAAGATCAACTGCTTCATCATATACGTTATCAACGGGAGGCTCGGAGAATACAACGTTCTTCGCATTCTCATACTCTTCATCCGTGATCCCTGATACATCATATCTGTTGATAACACGAACATCTGTTATCGTGGAAATATCAAGGTCTGCTGAAACATCGTGCATTATACCCTTTGCTTCAACTGCGAATTCAGGTTTCTTCTCTGACAAGATTCTTCTTACTGACATTTTGGGATCCTCTTTTTATTGTTATGCGGTAATTATATCAGATATTGTCTGCTGACTTGCTAAGCAACTCGTTGTTGTACTTCAAAAACCTTGAAAGGCCTTCACTGTCGAGTGTTCCATGAGCAAGCTCGGCCTGATCATAGATATGTTTTGCAAGTCTTTGTGTTTCTTCGGTCTTCGTACCAAGAGCTTCAAGAGCACGCAGCTTGCCTATCAAAGGACTGTCGGTATTAACAACTAATTCGGTATTAACCGGGAATAACTCATCAAGATTCAAGGGTTCCTGACCAGCCGCCTTATTCATGGCATTCATGCGCTCGTATTGCTTTCGCATATCCTGCATGCGTCTGTTCTGCTCAGACTCCATGATGAGAGCAGGCATGGCATCAGCACCTAAAGCCTTGGCACTTACCTCAAGCTTATCGTTGCCTAAAGCCTGGCGGAAGAACTCCTTAAGCTTGTTTCTTGTCTCGTCATCGCTGTCCTCACCCGTAAGATCGGCATCTACACGCTTAAATCTTAAATCCTGATACTTGTACTCAAGGAAAGAGATAAAGTTATCATCAATCTCCTCATCAAGAACGATAACGTCAAATCCGTCTTTAACAGCCATCTCGACATAAGCTGCCTGGGCAACCTTGTCATTGGTGTATCTGACTTCTTTCTTCTCTTTTGTAAGCTCTTCCATCGTAAGGTGCTTACCTTCAATCGTCTTAAACAGGCAGATGTCCTTAACCTTATCGTAGAACTTCTCTTCCTTCATCATGCCGTACTTGACGAATACGGAGATATCAGACCAATAACGCTCGAATGATTCTCTGTCATTCTTATAAAGCTCATTAAGCTTATCGGATACTTTCTTAATGATGTGACCTGATAACTTCTTTACGTATTCATCCTGCTGCAAAGCTGATCTAGATACATTCAAAGGAAGATCAGAACAGTCAAGACATCCTTGTAACAGGAACAGGAAATCAGGGATGATCTCCTCGATATTATCAGCAACGAATACCTGATGATTGTATATCTTGATTCTTCCCTCAAGAGACTGATAGATATTGTCGGTCTTCGGGAAGTAAAGGATTCCCTGCAAAGTAAACGGATAATCCATATTAAGGTGGATCCAGAACAAAGGATCATATCCGTCATTAAATACACTGTGGTAGAAAGCCTTATACTCATCATCCGTACATTCAGACGGCTTCTTAAGCCATAACGGCGCTTTGTTATTGATAGGAGCATAATCGATGTCATGAGGCTCGAATGTCTCGCCCTTCTCCTGGGCTTCCTTCTTACGCTTCTGCTCTGCTTCTTCATGAAGTCTGTCTGACTTAACATCAATGAAGAAGATATCCACGGGGACAAAAGAACAATACTTGCGTAAAGTCATTCTGAGTGTAGCCGTATCAAAAATCTTCTGTGCTTCTTCAGAAAGATTCAAGGTAATCGCCGTGCCTCTTGATTCACGGTCAGACTTCTCAACCGTATATTCCATACCGTCTTCAGAAGTCCATGCCACAGCCTCGGAACCTTCTTCAAAGCTCTTTGTATCGATCCTTACCTTATCCGCTACCATGAAAGCCGAATAGAATCCGAGACCGAAGTGTCCGATGATTCCGGACTTGTCTGTCGACTGCTCCTGATACTTGGTAACAAAATCCATGGCACCCGAGAAAGCGATCTGGTTAATATACTTATCGATTTCCTCGGCTGTCATGCCGATACCGTTGTCCTCGAATACCAATGTCTTATTATCGTCATCGTAGATAACGTTGATCTTATAGTCCTCTCCGTCATTAACTGAAGCTTTTCCAAGTTCAACGAGTCTTTTAAGTTTTGCTACCGCATCTGCGCAGTTAGAGACCAATTCACGGACGAATATGTCCTGGTCAGAATAGAGCCACTGTCTTATAACAGGGAAAATGTTTTCTGTTGTAACCGATACTTTGCCGCTTCTAGCGTCCATCTATATCGCCTCCGTTTATTGATTATTGTTCTTTTTTGCCGCATCTATATATTCATCGGCAAATTTTTGATAGCTTCTTTGAATGCTTCTTAATATCTCATTATCGGGAGAATTAAGCTCATACTCATCGATATACTTAACAGGAAGAATATCAAAAGGTGTACTCGATACAAACAAAGCCGAATCCTTATCATTAATGATCTCATCTAAAGTAAACATGCCCGTTTTAAGTTCAACACTTGAATCATCAAGAGCCTTCATAACACGGTTTCTGGTAATACCGAGAAGAATCTTATCATCAGGAGCTGAATAGACGGCATTATCCTTTATAACGAACAGATTTGACTTTGATCCCTCATACAATCTGCCTTCATTATCAGTTAGCAGGACCTCGTAAGGATTACCGTGTGCATTCTCATCCTTAAACTTAGAAGCAACAGCAGCCTTGTAGTCCCCGCGGAACACCTTGATATTAGGTGCCACACGCTCCCACTTAAGAGAAAGCGTATTTATGCCCTGCTCGAAAAGCTCCTTCCCCGGAATGTTAGCTTCACATGCATGGATAAGTAGATGATCTTTTGTAAGAACTACTCTTAATGAACCGTCATATTCGGGATCCAATTCATTAAGGAACTTGAAGCTTAAGCTTTGAATACGGTCAGCATCAACAGGAAAGTCCTCTATACCCTTAACGGACTTACATAATCTTGCAAGATGATCCTCCATAAAAAGAGGAACTCCCCTCTTTACTCTCAAGGTCTCATAATAAGTCGGATCATCGATCGGGGTCAAAAGAGAAGCTGCCAATGAGCTGTCTTTTGCAATGTTCTCACCGTCATACTGATAAAACTGCCCAAGCGGGCTTTCTAACATAGGATATGCCATATGAACTCTCCAAGATAATTTACCTTAGTAATCATATCACTATTTAATAAAAATAAATAATAAAATGCTATAATCAAAAAATGAATTCATTAAGTGTCTCAGTTACAGCTTTGGCAAGGTTCGTATCCAGGACCGGAAACCTGTCTTCAGCGGGTTCATTCGGCTCTGTTTCAGGTATTGAAGGAACCATGCTCCATAAGCGTATATTTGCCGATTTAAGGAAACAATACGGTGATGATTTTGAGACAGAGCACAGACTTTCACATACATATGAATATGACGATGAAGGAATCTCAATTGACCTGGATGTCAATGGAAGGGCCGATATCCTGTTTGAGAAAGATCAGGAAGGTATCCCTCACATAATAGAGATTAAATCTTTCAACTCCAGTAAGACACGTTATGAGAAACTCGTACATACTGATCATGAGGCTCAGCTTAAGATCTATGCTGCTCTTTATTTTCTAGATAATCCCGGTCTTGATGAGATAAACATTACTTTAAGATACGTTAACATCACTTCTCTTGAGGCTGTAGAGAATACATCCAGAATAAAGCGTTCCGATGCTCTCATAATCTATGAGGATCACGCTCTTACCTACATTCAATTTGTTAAGAAGCTTCTTGAATATGACAAGAACCTTTTCGAGAGTGTGAAAGAAATGAAGTTCCCTTATGAGAGCGTGCGCAGCGGGCAAAAAGAACTTATGAAGAGTGTGCTTCAAAGTCTTTCAACTAACGAGATTCTTTTCGCGCTGGCACCGACAGGCACGGGCAAGACCATATCCGTGCTTTACCCCGCGATTAAAGGGTTACTTCGCAATAAATACGACAAGATCTTTTACCTGACGGCAAAGACGCAGACTCGTGTTGTTGCCGCCAAAGCTCTTAACGATATGCGCAGCAATGGCCTTCTTATAAGGTCTATCACATTGCAGTCAAAGGAACAGATGTGCCTTATGCACCGTAAGTGCGACACCAAAGGATGCATCTATGCCGAAGGTTACTATAACCGCCTTATACCCGCATTAAGCGAAGTATTAACTCATGATGAACTGACACCGGATCTTATAACAAAGATTGCTGTTAAGCACCGCATCTGCCCTCACGAATTAAGTCTAGATGCACTTAATTACTGCACCGTTGTAATCGGAGATTATAACCATGCCTTCGACCCGCGTGTATCTATAATCCGTGCTTTTGACGAGGAGGAAGGCACACGTAATGCAGTTCTGGTTGATGAGGCACATAACATGGTCGACAGATCGCGCACAATGTTCTCTGCAAGTTTGTCAAAATCCCTCATCAATAAGATGCAGAAGGCTTTCAAGGGACGCGACCCGAGAGTCGAGTCCTTCCTTACCCAGGCTGACGATTACTATAACAAGATAAGACAGATGTTAACGTCAGATGAGTCCGCTTTAAATAAGCTTGAAGGCATCGAGGAGAAAAACACTTTAAGAACCGTAAACTTCGAAGGCACCACCAAACGCCCGTTGAAACTTTATGCAATTCTTTGGCGTTCAATAAGACTTCTTATGCCTCTTCTGGATATTCTCGAGCCTGGCGAGCTTCGCGACACAGCACTTGAGTATTTCTTCGAGACAAGATTTTTCCTGACGGTTTTTGAACAGGAATACGATGACAACTACATAACCACATTTAATGTTGAAGGCGGCGATGTAACCGTAAGCTTTGTCTGCCTCGATGCGTCCGAGAAGATTAGATCTCGCATAGAAGAGCACTACCCTGCAGTTTTCTTCTCGGCAACACTGTCGCCTTTTGAGTACTACCGCAATGTCATCGTGGGTAAAAACTGCGAGAGTGTCCGCCATATAGAGCTTGCTTCGCCTTTCCCTCCCGAGAACCTCGAGCTTATTATCGACTCTTCCATCAACACTTCATACAAGTTAAGACAGGAGACTCTTCCCGCCCTCGCGAAAAGGATCTGCACCGAGCTTAAAGACAGACGCGGAAACTACATGGTATTCCTTCCCTCGTTCGAGTATCTCGATATGGTTTATGATGCATGCTCGAATCTGCTTAAAGGCATTACAGGACTTAAGATGATAAAACAGACTCCGTCTATGACCGCGGTTGAGAAAGAGGGCTTCTTATCTTCTTACGATCAGGCATCGGATGGTCTGCTTGTCGGATTTGCCGTACTCGGAGGCCACTTCGGTGAAGGTATCGACTTAACAGGCGAGAAATTATCAGGAGTCGTTATAGTAGGTGTCGGGTTACCTAAGCTTACTCCTGAAAGACAGATTCTTTCTAACTACTATACAGAGAAATTCGGTGACGGTTTTGCCTTTGCCTACAGGTTCCCGGGCTGGGAGAAAGTCCTCCAGGCTGTCGGCCGTGTTATAAGAACTGAAGAAGATACCGGATTTGCTTTGCTTATCGACGAGAGGCTTGATAAGCCTGAGTATTTTATGCTCTATCCTGATAACTGGAGAATCTGATCAATCCAGGTCCTCAAAACTCTCGAGTCCTACGACCGCATCGGCTTTTACATCTCCGTGCTTAACATTGATCATCGTAAGGAAGCTTAAGAAAGAGAATACTGTTGCATAGATAAACAGTATCTTATAACTTACATTCTTAAGCAGGAATCCTGCGAAAATCGGAGTAATAACCTGACCTGCCATGGAAGCCGTGTAATAAAGACCTGTATATTTACCGGCATCAGCACCCCTGCACATCTCGACTGCCATAGGCAATGAATTTACGCTTATGGAAGCCCAGGCAACTCCTACGAGGGCAAATGTTATATACATCCACGCAGTAACTGTTGTAGATGTGGTAGTAAGGAAATAACACACGGCAAAACTTAAAGTAAGAAGAATAGTTCCAAAATAGATCATATTCTTTCTGCCGACTTTAGCCGCTGCCATGCCGATAGGAATATAAGAGATAATCGCACCTACATTAGCGATAAGAAAGCACGTGGACGCGCCTCCCAAGCCTTCTCCCATCAGGACGCTTATATAGGTCGTAAACCATGTGGTAACGGCATTATAGCCTATATACCAAAGTGCGATGGAAAGAAGAAGGAATATCATTGACTTCCTGACAGGTGCCGGAAGTCTGGCGTCCCCGGTTTTTACATCTTCATCAGTCAGATCCCATTCAGGATGTTCCTTCTCTAACATCTCGTTTTTCTCAAACAATGAAGGTTCATTTACCGTACTGCTCATTATAAGTACGCATAAAACCATGAATAAAGACATAAATACAAACAAAAGCTGATAATTAACATGAGCAAGTCCTTCAGTCTTGGACTTGGGAAACATTACTGCTGTGAAAGCAAGATAGATTATGCCTCCTGCAGCTCCCATCAGATTTATAATTGCATTTGCTCTGGACCTTAGAGGCTTAGGTGTGATGTCAGGCATTAAAGCAACGGCAGGCGATCTGTAGACCGCCATTGTAAACAGCATAAGCCCCAGGACAACGACAAAAGGGATTAGGCCGTATAAAGGTCCTGTAAGTCCGTTTGCATATCCGTTATCTATGATGGGAAGAATATTAAGAAGCAATGCCGTGACAATTGTTCCAACCAAAATATAAGGCATACGCCTTCCAATCCTTGTATGTGTCTTATCGGATATTTTTCCGAACAAAGGCAGCAGTAATAATGCCAGAACATTATCAGCAGCCATTATTACACCGGTTATATCTTCGCTTAAGTGGAATGTATTGGTAAGTAAAAGAGGAACTACATTGTCGTATAACTGCCAGAATGCAATTATAGACATGAATGCCAAACCAACAAGAAAAGTATTCTTATAATTAAGTTTCATAATACTCCCCCTCACGGAAGATTAAGTTTGTATATCGGATCTGCCACTTCATTTTCAAATTGAATACTGATATATGCAAGAGTAAATTTACGAAGGATACTGATATCTTGCGGTTCAAGTTTAATAGTAAATATACGGCTTACAGGGTTTTGCCCTATATAGTCCAATATCTCAAGAATCCTGTTGTTAAGCTTGATGCCTGCACTTAAAGCACACTCATTTGCTATAGTTGCAAGGCCTAATAACCACATAAGTTTCCAGTTAAACACACACATGATCTCAAGGTGTCTTCCGGGATATTCCGATAACGCGTAGTAAGCATATATGGCAAGTTCATAACAGTCACGCGAATTCTCACTTTGCATTACAGACAGACTTAACAGCTCTGCTATATGCCCTGCAACAGCCATAGCTTCGAGACTGTTCATGATACCCATATTACCCGCGATTACAGATCCCTCTTTAAGATAATAGAAACCGTGAGATTCGGTAATCACCATATCGCAATATGAATATGGAATGGATGCAAATGAGAATTTTGAATTCTTGCTTCCTACACCCTTAACGCAGATATTAACAATACCTCTGTCTTTACAAAGGACTTTAATTAGTCTGTCTTTCTCCTTATATTCGGAGGTCTTAAGAATGATTCCCTTGATTGATTCAGGATCAGAGGCCATTGTCTGACTCCGGAGCAAATCCGTAGCTCTTAAGAAGAATATCGTTATTCTTCCAGTCCTCTCTTACCTTTACAAACAATTCAAGATATACCTTACAGCCGACAAGCCTCTCGATGTTGATCCTTGCGGAAGTACCGATACGCTTTATCATCTGACCATTCTTACCGATTATAATGGCCTTATGAGAATCCTTCTCACATATGATAGTAGCTTTTATAACTACAGCCTTTCTGTCATATTCATCCTTGGCGTTATCGTCATACCTGTCCTCGAATGAATCTATCTCGACAGCGGTACCGTGAGGTATCTCCTGATTAATAAAATGTAATACCTGTTCTCTTATAAGTTCAGCAGATATAGTCCTTTCAGACTGATCAGTCATATACTCTGAATCAAAAAGCCTCGGTCCTTCAGGAAGAAGCTCCTCAAGAACATGAAGAAGAGTATCAACATTATCGCCGGTCTTGGCTGATATCGGTACTATATCGACAAAATCGTACAATCCGGAATATGCCGCGATCATCGGAAGAAGGCTCTCTTTGGAGACATCATCAGATTTATTAACCGCAAGGACAACCTTCTTGTTGTTCTCTTTGCAAAGCTCGAGAAGTTTAATCTCGGTAGCTCCCGGCTTAGGAAATCTGCCATCTGCTATAAGCAAAACCGCATCTGCATTCTTTGCAGACGAGAAGCTGTTACCTACCATTATCTTCCCTAACTTATTACCGGGGTTATGAACACCGGGAGTATCAACAAAGATAATCTGTGTATCATCAGTGTTATAGATGGATCTAATGTTAGTACGTGTAGTCTGCGGCTTATGAGAAACAATAGCCACCTTCATACCTGTAATGTAGTTAATGAATGTTGATTTACCTACATTCGGTCTGCCTAATATCGAGATATAACCGCAGTGCTTAGCAATGGATCCCGCAGGATAAGCAATATTGTCTTCGAGATGATTTGTTAATTCAGCCTTCTCATCATCAATTGCAAGACCAATATCAGACATCATCTGCTTTTGTGCACTGATCATGAGCTTCTCATCTTTCTTTTCTATATGATCGAATCCCACAAGGTGCAAAAGAGAATGCACTGTAAGGAAAGAAATCTCACGTTCGATACTGTGTCCGTATTCATCGGCATTCTCATATGCTTTATCAGGATTAATAAGGATATCTCCAAGATTTAATATACGGTTCCCGTCTTCATCAAACTCGAGATCGATCTCATCGCTCTTATCAGAAAGTTTTCCGTTCTTCATACTAAGTATCGGGAACGAAAGAACATCAGTTACTTTATCAAGACCTCTTGTCTCGTTATTAACTTTACGTATCTCATCGCTGCCTATAAAAGTCAAAGTAACATACGCATCTTCCATAATCTTCAACGGAATATCAGCAGCAAATCCTCTTTGCTCAAAAGATGCTGAAAGCTTATCAAGATAAGGCTTCCAAAGGTCAACCTTACTATCCTCAAGTCCTGTACAATCGTTAATGATTACTATCTTCATGACGGATACTGGATCCTTTCGTGTAATGATCCTGCATATACTCTCTTAATCGCATTTACTATCTTCTCGATATCATCAAAAGAAAGACCTGAATTATTAAGCTGATCCTGATCGATCTTGCTCTTGATTAGTTTACGTATAAGGTTCTCTATCTCTGTAGCATCTGTAAGCTTATTAGACCTTATAGCAGCCTCGCACGTATCTGCGATCATAATGATAGCCGATTCCTTGGTTGAAGGAATTCTGCCTTTATACTTGAACTCTTCAACATCAGGTGCGGGAAGTCCCTTTGATTCCGCTTCCATACATGCCTTATGATAGAAATATCCGGGGTAAGTAGTACCGTGATGTTCTTCAATTACTTCAATAAACGAATCAGGAAGATGGTACTTATGTGCAAGCTTAACGCCGTCAACCGTATGAGCGGTAATGATGTTTACGCTGTCATAGACAGTAAGACCGTCATGGGGGTTATAACCTTCCGACTGGTTCTCTGTAAAGAATACCGGATTCTCTAGCTTTCCTATATCGTGGAAGTAACTTGCAACTCTGCAGAACAGAGCATCTGCACCAACTGCATCAGCAGCGGCATCGGCAAGTGATGATACCATCATCGAGTGACTGTATGTACCGGGAGCTTCCATAAACAGCCTTTTAAGAAGAGGATTTCCGGGCTGTGACAATTCGAGAAGCTTAACAGGAGATACAACTCTTGAGAACAACTCGACGATAGGCATTATACCGATAGCAAGGATGATGGAGAGCAAAGCCGATACGCCCGTCCAGACAACGCTCTCGATATAGCCTGATAAAGGTTCCGAGAAGATTGCATTGTAGATGATAACAGCCAGGATACAGCTCAAAGACGGCATGATAATAAGACTTGCGCTGTTATAAGATCTGTTGACTCTTCCAGCGATAGTAGCTGTAATCACAATACCTACGACGGTAACGAAGATATACTCGGAATCAAATGTGTAAAGAGGCCACATCATAATAGCTTCCACAAGTGACAAAACGATACCGTCTCTTGTACCGAGATAAGTCGAAGCGATCGTCGTAAAGAACAGCGATACTATCATAAGAGCCGAGAACTCCGACAGATATACTGATGCAACTATCGGAATAATATATGTAATTACAAGAGCGTAGAAAATACGCATATCCGTAATTGTTCTTGATGATCTTCTCTTGTAGTAAACTGAAAGTACAACAGCAAGTATCACTATATATGCGGCAATTCTTGCAAGAATAAGAATATCTGATGTATCGCTCCTTACAAGTTCAAGGTCAACAAGACACTGATACATATGCTCGGTAACGACATCACCCGAGGAAATTATCTTGGTACCCTTATCTACTGTAATAGGAGAATTCATAACAGTTATATACGCGTTCTCACTTGCTTCATCAGTGGCATCACTGTCAAAGACGGAGTTAGGCGTCATAACACTCGAGAGGACATCCCTCATCGCCTGGGAATAAGCTACAAACTCCGAATAGTTCTCTTCGAACTGGGATACTCTGAAGTCGATAGCGGAATTAAGCGAATCGGTATTAACATTATCCATCATGATTATCTCCGCGATGGATACTGACTTATCCCATAACAGATTAAATGCAGATGAAGACATTGATAACAAAGCATCATATGTCGAATCATCAGGAACGGTAGGAAACTCCTGAGCTAACTGTGTCTTCATATTCTGAACAGTCTGATCCCAGTCATCAGAAGGCATTCCGAAGCTGTCAAGCCTCTGATTACGGGCATCCTTAACTATCGTATAGAACAATTCAACATTACTGATACTCTGCTCGGAGATCTCATCCGAACGGATAAAGATAGGGCTGACGGAATTTTTCGCAAGCACCGCTTCATAAACGGTCTGATATGAATCGATGAAACTTCTTTGAGCATATATATCCCTGTTGGAAACAGAACCTACCGACAGATCATAACTGACAGGTCTGTATCCGTAAAATACAATTAGTACGATAAGCGCAACACAAAGAATGCTTACTACAACTTTTTGGAAAGTTGAGGCCTTATTCATAATCTATCTCCTTATCTCTTTCCTCATAAGCTGCAACTATCTTTTTAACAAGAGGATTTCTGATAATATCGTCATTATTAAGAGAAACTATCGATATGCCGTCAACATTCGACAGAACACTTATGGCATCGCCCAAACCATTCTTAACACCACGCGGCAGATCGATCTGGGTAAAGTCACCGCAGACACAAGCCTTACAATTAAGTCCCAACCTCGTAAGGAACATCTTCATCTGCTCGGTAGTGGTATTCTGCGCCTCATCAAGAAGGACAAAAGCGTCATCAAGATTCCTTCCGCGCATGAAAGCCAAAGGCGATACTTCAATAAGACCTTTCTCATAATACCTCTCGAAAAGCTCCTGTCCGAGCAACACCTCAAGAGCATCATAAATAGGTCTCATATAAGGATTTACCTTCTCTTCGATATCTCCGGGAAGGAAGCCTAATCTCTCACCCGCTTCTACCGCAGGTCTTGTAAGAATAATTCTTGATACTTCATGATTCCTGAATGCTTTGACAGCCATCGCGACACCTAGGAATGTCTTTCCTGAGCCTGCAGGGCCTGAACATATAACAAGTTCGGACTTACTGATAGCATCAACATAATACTTCTGTCCGTATGTCTTAGGCTTAATCTGCCTGCCTGAAGGTGTCGTATAAAGAACCTCAAACTCAGAGGTAAGGAATTCATCGATAGCGGCTATAGCACGGTTGACATCAGAAGTACTGCTTCCCGTAAGATTTACCGATATATCAGAAAAGTCCGCGGTACATCCATAGAAAGCGGCAATGTCAGTAACATAACCGTTTATCTTTCCGTCTTTGAAAATGTCATTTTCATAAACGTCCGTCATAATGCAATTCTACCATATTAAAGTGGTGTTAACCTGTTTAACAGGTCAACATAGTAATCGGGAAGCTCAGATTCAAAATACAGCTCTTCCCCGCTTCTCGGATGAATAAATCTTATGGACTTGCTGTGAAGGCACTGGCCTTCAAGTCCGAACGCATTCCTTTTCGACGCGTAGAGCGGGTCACCTAATACCGGATGCCCGATATAAGTCATGTGTGCCCTTATCTGATGTGTTCTTCCTGTCTCAAGGACAACTTTAAGGTCTGTCCCCTCACGGTAGCGCGAGATAACCTCGAAGTGTGATACAGAGGGCTTACCGTCGGTCGTAACTGTCATCTTGCGTCTGTCTTTGTTGGAACGTCCTATCGGAGCATCGATAGTTCCCTTTTCTTCAGAAACGATTCCATACACAACAGTACGGTAAACACGCTCTATCTCGTGACGGCTCATCATCTCGGATATCTTCACGTGAGTCTCATTGTTCTTTACTGCCATCATGACACCTGATGTATCCTTATCTATCCTGTGAACGATACCGGGTCTTACAACTCCGTTAATGTCAGAAAGATTATCCCCGCAATGCATAAGAAGAGCATTTACAAGGGTTCCGTCACTGTGACCTGCCGCGGGATGAACAACCATGCCCTGAGGCTTATTTATTATGATAAGATCATCGTCTTCATAAAGAATATCCAAAGGAATATCCTGAGCTACCGTATCGTCACTTTGCGGCTCGGGAATATCAACTGTTATCTCATCACCGCAAGAAAGCTTATAGCCCGCTTTTGTAATTATCTTACCGTTAACAGTTACCTTACCTTCGCTGATAAGATTAGTAAAATATGACCTCGTATAAGACTTGATCTTATTACTTATAAAAACATCAAGTCTTATAGAATCATCAGCTGTCAGTTTCTTGATCCCGCTTACCATATCTTGTCCACCTTCTTAGGAAGGAAAAGCATTATTGCTATCAGCATAATGGTTCCGAGTACCGCACAAATATCAGCTATATTAAAGATCGGGAATGTATAACTGCCAAAATCAAACCTTATAAAATCCACTACATAATGGAGTCTGAAACGGTCGATAAGGTTGCCTACTGCCCCTGAGAACAGTAATGTAAAGGAACAAGCAACCAGATACTCTTTAAGCTTCGATGCTTTGATCAATAATACAAACACGATTATCGCAAGTATCGTCGAGAAACCCGTCAAAAGGTAGATTCCCCAGGATTTGTCAGCAAGGAACGAGAATGCACTTCCGGTGTTCTGCGTATAATAAAAGCTGAAGAAATCATTGATAATATAAGTTCCTGTATGAAGTTCATAAGTACGAACAACAAGAATCTTTGTAAGCTGGTCCAAGAATATAAGCATCGAGGATAACAATAAAAAAAGTATTGTTCCCTTGTATTTATTCATATTCGATAAATCTCCTGAATTCAGTACATTTACCCTCGATATCAATCTGCGCGATTACCCCGTTGATCATAGCGGGACCTTCAGCAGGTTCATATCTTGCGGGCATCTTATCCCTTAATCTTTTTAATGAGATATCTATATCCATACCGAGGACCGAATCAACAGTTCCCGTCATACCGGCATCGGTAATATAACCGGTTCCGCCTTTAAGTATCCTGGAATCTGCTGTCTGTACATGAGTATGGGTTCCTATAACTGCGGATACTCTTCCTGCAAGATGGTAGCCCATGGCACAGTTCTCACTTGTTGTCTCGCAATGAAAATCCACAAGAACAGATCTTATTCCCATGTCATTTATCTTCGCGATAAGTTCGTCAGCACATGAAAAAGGATCATTAGCACACGGGAGCATATTTACCTGTCCCAAAAGATTGATAACAGCTAATTTCTCACCGTTCTTCTCGACTACAACAATATCCTTACCGGGCCAGGTGGCACTTACATTGGCAGGTTTAACCACATAATCGAGCTTATCAATCTTACTTAGGAAATCGTAACTCGAGAAAGAATGGTTGCCCAAAGTAACAACATCAGCACCGGCTGACTTAAGTTCGGCGCATATCTTCTCACTGCATCCCAAGCCGTGTGCGCTGTTTTCAGCATTGATAACACACACATCGATCCTGTTATCAGATAAAAAGCCGGGAAGGATGGCCTTAATGGCCCTCCTCCCCGAACTTCCAACAACGTCACCTACGAAACAGAGTCTCAAAACTCGATTCTTCTCCCCTTGCGGTCAGAACCATCGTCATCACCATGATCGTTCTTTCTGTTTCTGTTTCCGTTAAAACCACCGTTTCTTCTCTCACGGTTAGGTCTGTTCTCACGTCTTCTGGGCTCCTCTTCAACATAGCCTTCAGGCTTGGGGAGGCAATCACGTACGGAAAGATTGAGTCTTCCCTGATTATCGATCTCGATAAGCTTTACGTGAACCTGATCACCCTCGTGGAGAACATCCTCTACCTTGTCAACTCTGTTCCAGGCAAGCTTGGAGATGTGGACAAGACCTTCCTTACCGGGAAGGAACTCAACGAATGCACCGAAGTCCATAAGTCTTGTAACAACACCGTCGAACTCCTCACCTACTTCAGGATCAGCAATGATACCGTTAATGATCTTCTGAGCCTTATCAGCAGCCTCCATATCAGGAGTTGAGATATAAAGCTTACCTGAATCCTCGATGTTAATATCAGCGCCGGTATCAGCAATAATCTTGTTGATAACCTTTCCGCCTGAACCGATTACATCACGGATCTTGTCAACAGGGATCTGCATGGAGATGATCCTGGGAGCATACTTGCTAAGCTCTGTACGGGGTGCAGGAATGCAAGGAAGAATAACATCATTGATAATCTGAAGTCTTCCCTTGTGTGTCATCTCAAATGCCTGCTTGATAATATCGAGTGAAAGTCCCTCAACCTTAATATCAACCTGGATGGATGTGATACCTTCTGTAGTACCTGCAACCTTGAAGTCCATATCACCGAAGAAGTCCTCGATACCCTGGATATCCATGAATACGAGGAAGTCATTATCATCCTCTTCGTTAACGATAAGTCCGGAAGAGATACCTGCAACAGGTCTCTTGATCGGTACGCCTGCAGCCATCAAAGAAAGTGTGGAACCGCAGACAGAACCCTGTGAAGTGGAACCGTTACTCATTGTGATTTCAGAAACTGTTCTGATTGCATAAGGGAACTCTTCCTCTGAAGGAAGAACAGGGATCAATGATCTCTCAGCGAGAGCACCGTGACCGATTTCTCTTCTTCCGGGAGATCTTGAGGGCTTAGCCTCACCTGTGGAGTAACCGGGCATATTATAGTGATGGATATATCTCTTACTTGTCTGCTCATCGATACCTTCGATCTTCTGAGCCTCAGCCAAAGGAGCAAGAGTACAGATGTTGAGAACCTGTGTCTGTCCTCTCTGGAAGTAAGCAGAACCGTGAACTCTCGGGATTACATCAACAGCTGCAGACAAAGGTCTGATCTCATCAAGAGCTCTTCCGTCAACTCTCTTGTGCTCACGGAAAAGATAATCTCTTACAACCTTCTTCTCGAGCTTGTAAACTGCATCGCCTGCCCATGAAGAAAGACCTTCCTCCTTCTCCTCGAGCATAGCTGCGATCTCCTCCTGGAGTGCATCTACCTTAGCATCTCTGTCTTCCTTATCAACTGCGAGGACAGCCTCACGCATCTTGTCCCAGGCAAACTCTTTAACAGCAGCGAAAACCTCTTCAGGTACATCAGCTGACTCATAAGTGAACTTGGGCTTGCCGATCTCGGCAACAATACCGTTAATGAACTCGCAGATCTTCTTGATCTCCTCGTGACCTTCAGCGATAGCATTAAGCATAACATCATCAGGTACTTCGTTTGCACCGGCCTCAACCATGCAGATCTTGGAAAGAGTACCTGCCAAAGTAACATACATCTGGCTGATCTCTCTTTGCTCAAGTGTAGGGTTGATGACAGTCTTGCCGTCGATCAAGCCGAGAACAACACCGCCGATAGGTCCCTTCCACGGGATATCGGAAATAGCGATTGCAATAGATGTACCGATCATTGCTGCAATCTCAGGTGAGCAATCAGGATCAACTGACATTACAAGGTTGTTTACAGATACATCATTACGAAGATCCTTAGGGAACAAAGGACGGATAGGTCTGTCGATTACACGTGATGTAAGGATAGCCTTCTCGCCGGGTCTTCCCTCTCTCTTAAGAAAACCGCCGGGGATCTTGCCTACTGCATACATCTTCTCCTCGAAGTCAACGGAAAGAGGGAAAAAGTCGATTCCTTCTCTAGGCTGCTTGGAAGCTGTAGCTGTTGAAAGAACAGTTGTATCACCATAAGAAA
>JAEEGL015187501.1_pt1 | contig 24280 bp, 15 predicted proteins | sample 9134231 | NCBI WGS metagenome assembly JAEEGL01 (sample SAMN16246548, study PRJNA631951) | gut metagenome | biome: gut microbiome; feature: rumen; material: fiber-attached | host: Bos | place: Iran: Karaj | collected 2018-10
TGCAATACCTCAAAGATGTACGGTGGGAGTACAACGACTGTATGATTATGGGCGACAAAGGCTACCTGAGCGCTCCGGTGCAACTGGATTTGTTTGAAACAGCAAATATCACCCTTGAGGTCCCATATAGGTTGAACCAGAAAAACTGGACACCGCCTACATGGGCTTACAGACGTTTTAGAAAGAGAATTGAGACTGTATTCTCCCAATTGAATGACCATCTCATGATGATACGCAACTATGCAAAGCAGCCGCCAGGGCTCTTCGCAAGGATGGCTGCCAAAGTGGCTGCCTTTACTATGTTGCAGTATTTCAATCTTCTCAATCATAAGCCTATAGGGCAAGTTAAGTATGCTTTATTTTAATTCATCCAACAGGTAATTACCATATAATTTCCCGTTAATTTTATTTCTCTGTATCTTTGTTTCTCTGTGTTGAAACCTTATTCGTATTGTTTCGTGCAGGTTCGTGGTGGAGAATTGTATTAATACTTTATTTGTTGTATCAAATACACTCAAATAACGTAATAAAACCTAAATATATAAAAATATGGAACAAAAATAAATAATAATATTAAAATATTTATTATCTTTGCAACCGACTTTATCGTGAGAATCTGCCACACGTCCTGAATGACGAGGCAAAAACGCAAATAGAAGGGATATTTAATCAGAAATCAAACTATATTATTAACAAACAAACTTTTAAAAAATGAGGAAATCAACTACACCTAACATGGCCCTCCGACTACAAGGCGGATGGCCCAGCCGATTAGGGAATGGTTCTTCCTGGTGGTTCACACCCCTCGGACTAATCCTTATGCTCTTTGCCTTGTTCGTTCCGAACATCGCCTCTGCAGAAATTGTCACGACGACGTATGACTTTAAAGGATCTATTGATGCTAATAATACGGAAGTCACCATGGGTTCTGCTGATACAGATTATACCAATTGCCTATATTTCACCAAAATCGGCAATGTGAATGATCCCGGACGCTTTGCAGCACAGGGAGATTGGATTCTGACTGAAGCACACAAACAAGGTTTGTACTCCAATAATGGTGGTGGGCGTCGATTCTTGGTCAATAATCTCTATGCTAACGATGTTGTCATATTTGATGTAGTGGATGTTTATGGTACGTCACAAACCATTTCACTTGAATCTACTGGTACAGCAACAGCAAATGGTAATACATTTACCATGAGCGCGAAAGGGAAATTGGTGGTAAATCTCACAAGATATTGGAACATCAAATCCATCACCATCAAGCACGATAATTCTGCCGTTTGGAACTATGATCCTTCCATTGAGACTTATGACATCTATTATGTAACAACTCAAAACATCCAGAGCAACAATCTAATAGAGGCAGATTTCCCGCTGGACTATGACGATCTGCCCGCACAATACCTGACCAATCTTCAGGGCGGCATGGCTCTCAACAAGAGAATCGCCATCAGTCAGGTGATGTACAATGGCAATATAACGACTCCCTGGACATTGCAAAACTATGGTGGCCTGAAATCCTTGTATAATTGGCACAATTTTGCCATCTGCGATTTGAAGGAAGGCGACCGTGTCGTCATTCAAATTTGGTCAGGCCAGGCCAAATTCTCAAGCAAAGCAGAGAATATGGCTTACAATGGCTGTAGCGCTTTCTTGGATGTTCAGAACAACGGAGACTTTGACGAAGGAGAAGATACAGAAATCACCTGCGGCATGGACTTGGAGAGCCTTGCTACGTATGTCATCACCGAAGACGGTCACCTTGACATCGCCCTTTCTGGCGATGGTGTTTTCTGCAAGGTTTACATCTATGGCGACCACCAAGCAAGAATGGTAGATAGGTATGGTGAGACTCCAGCCAATGGCAACACTTCCTATTTCGACACAACCGGTCAGTTGGAAGCCAAGCACCACATCGTTCCCGGTGGCTTGCATGTGTATGTTGGCAACCAAAATGAAGCCCATCACGCCATGGTGGTGAATTCTGACGAAGGACCTGTCTCTTTTGTGTATGACGAGAAGCACTTCAAGACACCCAACCTACCTAACAACAGTCTTGATAGATTATGGTATGATTTACCCGTAGAGGGAACATTCTACAGGTTTGTCCCCGACGTTGATGGAAAAATGACCATCAGGTTCAAGGCTAACAGCGTCAATTATCGTGATTGGACCGGCCATCAAGGCAATGAGGCCGTTGACCAGGCTGGAACACCCAACGAGACAAACCCCAATGTCAGTTGTCCTTATTACTTGATGAGGACTGACAATTTGTATCAAAACCATCAAGTCCAGACGAAGAACAATGGTGCAACCGTTACTTTCCTAGATGTAGAAGTTGTAGCCGGCAAAGAATATTACCTCTATGGCTGGTGGGATAACACCAACAGTACCACTGATTTTAATAACCATGCCTGCGGTGTGGCCCAGCTGATAGACGTCACATTCAAGCCCGACAAGTATGTCTATCCTCTCGCCAAGTGGGTGGAAAGCGGTGAGGCTAACGTGGAGGCAGCCGATGTACAAGGCTATGCCAATGACCAGGTTTGTATCAAGAAGAAGTCAGACAACATCGAGTCGTGCGACGTCAGCATCTCTAACGGCAAGCTCAACATCAACAACATCACATACAAGGAGGGCACAAACCCCGGCGGCGTGATTCTCGTAAAGGTGGGCGACCGCTGGAACGATGCCGACCCCGTCTTCGTGCTGACCATTGCCTACGACGCTGCCTTCAATGAGCAAGTCATCGGCACTGATGCCAACGGAAATGAGGTCAAGAGAACCGAGGGCTACACCTGGAACTTCTCCGACAACTCGCTGAGCGGCCTGAAATGGACCAACAGAGACTCACAGGAGGCCACCGTCACTGATTTCGGCACACGGTTCAACGGCTTCGCCACAGCAGCAAAAGACTCTCTCGGCGTTCCTACCAATGGGGTCAACGAATATTCATTCCTCACCGAGGAAATCAACCACGGCGACTGGGAATTCAACTACCGTGTGAGGAAGAGCGACAAATTTTACGATCCGAGGTTCCTCAACAACTATGCCTTGGAAAGCGACAACGCCGACATGATGTGGGACACCCAGGGACTCATCCTCCAAGCCGGCTCCGGACAGAGTTGTATCTTCAACGAGCATGGTGTATCCATTGACCATACCAACAAGACTCAGGCAGACCCCGACCGCTACGTGGGCTTCCTCAAGGGCGGCAAGTTCATCATCCCGAAACTGAATGAAGGCGACCGCGTGCTCATCTACATGGGCAGTGGATACGGCAGCGGTGACCAATCCATGGTGTTCCATATCACCAATGCCCTCGATGCCTTGCACAATCCTATCTCTCCCGACAGCATCTACCATGCCGGTGGCTCACAGTGGAACGGAACGGCAACTCACAAAGATCCCTACTACCGCGGATGCTACCACTTCTTCGCTGCTGCTGACGGCGACATGGAGTTTGAGATGTCGGGCGGCTCGATGTGCAAGCTCTACAGCATCCAGATCTACCGTGGCGAGCGCATAGAGACCAACGCCGTGCAGGGTGACAACGGCTATACTCTCCTTGCTGTCAAGGACCAGAACGGCAATGTCACATCGACAGAAACCAAGAGTTGGAACCTCCACCACCGTGGCAAAGGAGAGGAAGTGGCTCAAGGCAAAGGCGAGAAAGCTATTGTGAACGAGGTGATCGCCAGCTCTGGCAACATCACAAACAAGACCCTCGGCATCGTCCGTGGCGGAACAAAGAACAGCGCCATCGGTATCTCCTACACCAACCAGGGTGAAATCGGTATGCTCCGCGTCCGCGTGAAATGTATGGAATACAACAACAACTACGTGACCGACTACGCCGACCGCAACCTCACGCTGGCTCTCCACGAGACGAAATCCTACCCCTATACCTGGGACTTCACCGACATCAACCAATACTCTGGCTCAGACATTACTGCTGAAAACACCAGTTATCCCGAGACAACTGACGAATGGGATACAAAGGGCTACGACCTCTCCATGTGGGATGAGAACGGCGGTATGATTCTCAGCGGACCTACCTGGGGCTATCAAAACCAGAACATGATCTTCGAAAACTCAAAGGGCATCAATGGCAACCAGCTCTATGCTAACGGTAAGGTGATTCCCGAGACCAAGGGCCTGTGGTGGTACTTCGACAACAACGACGCTGCCTACAGCGGCTCCATGCAGATTACTTCTGAAGGTCTGAAACTGGCCAACACTCCTAATATTGTTGACGGTATCGGTCTTAACCGCGGATGGTGGAACTACAAGATGGTGGTGCCCAACGTACCGGCCGGAGCAGCAGTCTACCTGCGCGTGGCAAGAGATGAGAACGTCAGCGAAGAAAACGTGCAGTTCAAGAACCTCAGAGGCGAGGACATCGACGAGACCTTCTTCTACAAGAGCTATCAGTTTGCCAGCATGAGTGCCAAGGCGGTCATCGGCAGCGATGACAACAGTAAGCTCTATGAGGCAGAAGATGGATCTGGTGACTATATTATGGCCATGTACAATTCAGGTGCCGCAGGCAACCTTACGCTTACCCTCAACGGCTGGATCCTGAAGAAGATGTCCATCTCTAGTGACAAGAAGACCCTCGACTCCAACGGATGGGCTACAGAGAGCCGCGAGCACGTCATCGACCCTGCCCTCACCGCTTATCTGACAGGCTACGACATCGAGACCTGCTTCGTGGAAGAGATTGATTATGGAAAGGTAGGAGGCGAAGGTAAAGTGCTCCTGACTCGTGCCAACCTGAATGATGCCTCAGACGGCCAGATTATCCGTGCCGCTGCAAACGGTGATGCTGGTGCCTGCATCCTCCACAACACCGCTGGCGCACCTGTTGAGATTCTTGACGGTGGCTTCCACCTCTTCGTTCCCGACATGCACGACTTTGAAGACACTGACTTCACAAACAACGATGCTACAGGTATCAAGACCATCACCACAACCAGCAACGGTATTCTGAAGGCTCAGGTAACTGCTGGCACCATCCCTGCCACAAAAGATGGCTACACCAACTACATCCTGAGCAACAAACGCTACATCAAGGATCAGGGTGACTTGGTGGAGAGTGTCGAGGCATTCTACCGCGTGAAGAGCAGCGGAGCAAAGAGCAACGGCCACAACGCTTACCTGCAGATGGAAACCAACAAGGTGACGGGTAGCCAGTCTGCCAACACCTTCGAGGTGGTCTTCGAACTTGATAAAGAGGCTGACGGCATCAACGAGGTGAACGACACCAAGGCTGCCACCACGGAAGGCTTCTATACCATCGACGGTCAGAAACTCAATGGCATGCCGACCAACAGCGGTCTCTATATCGTGAACGGCAAGAAAGTAGTCATTAAATAATCAGCAACAAAAGGAATTATGAAAAGAATATATATTGCACCGCAAACCGATATCGAGACACTTCACCTCAAAGGGTCAGTCTTGGAGGATAATACAGATCCTGGCTACGGACGCTACAGCGACACGTCAGATGAAGTTCACTCCAACACGGTCATCTTTGAAGAGTCAGAGATGGAATCAGACATCATTGCCTCTCCCAACCTCTGGGACGAGTAATCCTTCTGGAAGAGATTTGTCTCCTTCTATATCAATCGGGGCAGCCACATGGCTGCCCCGATTTTTGATACCCCTCCCCGACCCTCCCCAAAGGGGAGGGGGAGACTAAAACGGCGAGATTTAAATGGCGGGGAGTATATGCCGGAATACAGATGGCGGGACAAGAATATCGCCCCCTCTCCTTTGGAGAGGGCTGGGGTGAGGTTTCTAAAACTCAAAAGGGATGGTGAGTTGGCGGTCACCAAGAAGATTGAAGGAATGGCGGTGATAAGGCGTGATGCCATATTGACGGATGGCCTCACGGTGTTTCTTGGTGGGATAGCCCTTGTTGCTGAGCCAGTCGTATTGGGGATATTCTTCTGCCAACTGATTCATGTAGTCATCGCGGAATGTCTTGGCGAGGATACTCGCCGCCGCTATCGAAAGGTATTTGCCGTCGCCCTTGACAATGGTGGCGTAAGGCAAATCATGATAAGGCTTAAAACGGTTGCCGTCGACAATCACCGCCTGCGGACGGACGGAGAGTTGGTCGAGGGCGCGGTGCATGGCGAGAATGGAGGCGTTGAGGATGTTGATCTTGTCAATCTCCTCGGGTGTGACCACCCCCACCGCCCATGCCACCGCCTCGCGCACAATGACCTCGCGCAAGGCATAGCGCTGCCGCTCCGTGAGTTGTTTGGAGTCATTGAGTTGCTCATTGGCATAGTCTGGCGGGAAGATGACCGCCGCCGCATACACGCTTCCGGCGAGACAGCCGCGTCCCGCCTCGTCGCAACCAGCCTCTATGAGGCCAGGATGATAAATGGGCTTTAGCATATTTTTTTAGGGCTATATATTCTAGAAAAACTAGGAGATCCTAAGTGATCCTAGGAAACCCTAGGTAATCCTAGGTAATCCTAGGGATCCTAGGAAATCCTAGATAATCCTAGATAATCCTAGGTAGGCTAGGGCTCCCTCCCCTTTGGGGAGGGCCGGGGAGGGGTTTTCGGGGAGGGGTTTTCGGGGAGAGGCCCTCTAAAACATCCTCGCCACCCTGCGGATGGCGGCGACAAGGGCATCGATATCCTCGCGGGTGTTGTAGAGGGCGAAGGAGGCGCGGACAGTGCCGAGGATACCGAGGCGCTGCATGAGCGGTTGGGCGCAGTGATGACCCGTGCGCACGGCGATGCCGAGGCGGTCGAGCAAGGTGCCCATATCGAGATGGTGGATGTCGCCCACAAGGAAACTCACCACAGCATCCTTCTCCGGTGCCTCGCCGATGAGCCGCATCCCCTCGATGGTGCGCAACTGCTCCATGCAGTAGCGTGTGAGGTCGCGCTCATGGGCAGCGATGCGGTCAAGTCCGATGCGCTCAATATAATCAATGGCGACGGCCAGTCCGTGGGTGGCAATGTAGTCGGGGGTGCCTGCCTCGAACTTCAGCGGTGGCCGCTCAAAGGTGGTGCGCTCAAAACTCACCGTGGCGATCATCTCTCCCCCACCCTGATACGGCGGCAGACGGTCGAGCCACTCCTCGCGCCCATAGAGCACGCCGATGCCCGTGGGGCCATACATCTTATGACCGCTGAAGGCGAGGAAGTCGCAGCCGAGTGCCTGCACATCGACCTTGAAATGGGGCGCGCTCTGCGCGGCATCAACGAGCACCGGCACACCATGCTCATGGGCGATACGGATGATGTCACCAACGGGGTTGACGATGCCAAGCACATTGCTCACATGGGCAATGCTGACGATGCGGGTGCGGTCGGTAAACAGCCGCTCATACTCCTCCATGAGGAGTTCGCCACTGTCGCTGATGGGAATCACCCGGAGCCGGATGCCCTTGCGGGTCTCCAGCAACTGCCACGGCACGATATTGGAATGGTGCTCCATGACGGAGACAATGACCTCATCGCCCTCCTTCATCAACTCGCCCATACTGCTCGCCACCAGGTTGATGGCCTCGGTGGTGCCACGGGTGAAGACAATCTCCTCGGTCTTCGCCGCATTGATGAAGCGCCGCACTGTCTCACGGGCTGCCTCATGGAGGTCGGTGGCCTGCTGTGAGAGATAGTGCACGCCGCGATGGACATTGGCATTGACATTGAGATATTCATCGCGCATGGCATCGAGCACACACAGCGGCTTCTGCGTCGTGGCGGCATTGTCAAGATAGACGAGCGGACGGTCATAGACCGTGCGCGACAGTATAGGAAAGTCCTTTTTTATGTCTGAGTGCATAGCGATAAGATTTTTCTATAGGGGCTAGATTTTCTATAGATTCTAGGAGATCCTATGTATCCCAGAGCCCCCTCCCCTTTGGGGAGGGCCGGGGAGAGGTATTTCATTTACACAGTTGGCAGCCCTCACACTTGCTGAGTTCGCCCCGGAAACGCTTATCGACGAGATAGTGGAGGCGGTCGCGGAGCGGACCGAGTTGCATCTGGTCGATGACCTCATTGACGAAGGCTGTCTGGAGGAGCAGAAGCGCCTCATGGCGGCTGATGCCCCGCTGCTGCATGTAGAACAGGGCGGCATCATTGAGTTGACCCACCGTACTGCCATGGGAGCATTTCACATCGTCGGCATAGATCTCGAGCATCGGCTGGGTGAACATCCTCGCCTCACGGGTAGCACAGAGGTTCTGGTTGGTCATGGCCGACTCCGTCTGCTGCGCGCCGGGCTGAACAAGCACCTTGCCGGCGAATGCCCCTGTGGCCTGGTCGTTGAGCACATATTTGTAGAGTTGGTGGCTGCTGCAGTGCGCCGCCTGATGGACGATGAGCGTGTTGTTGTCCACGGTCTGGTGCTTGTCAGCGATGACACAGCCGTTGAGCACACATTCCGCCCCCTCGCCGACCAGCGTCACATCGGCGCGGTTGCGGGTGGTGCCGTTGTGCAGGGTGATGATGTTATGGTGCATGCGGCTGTCGCGCTGCTGCTCGACATAGAGGTTGCTCACCCGCACATTCTTGTTGTGGGTCTCCTCCATGCAGTAAAGTTCGAGCGACGCATTCACCCCGACAAAAGCCTCTGTCACCTGGGTGGCGAGGAAATGGCGGTCGTCGGCAGCATGGTCGCAGAAGAGCAGCCTCAGTTCGGCTCCCTCCTCCATGATGACGAGCACGCGGCGGTTGACCATCAGGTCGACATCGGCACGCAGGATATTGATGACCTGGATGGTGCGTTCCACCTTGACACCTTTGGGGACATAGACGAGCAGACCGTCCTGCGCGAGCATGGTGTTGAGGGCGGTGACGGCATCACCGTCAGTATGGGCGAGACGGGCATAATGGTCGGCCACCAACTGCGGATGCTTTGCTGCCACCCTGCTGAGTGAGTCGACGATGACCCCCTCCGGCAACTGACTCTTGGGCAGGGCCTTGTCATAAAAGGAGTCGTTGACGACGAAATAGAGCGAGGTGCTCAGGTTGGGCACATCGCAGCGGAACGCATTATAGGGATTGACCGGGATATCGAGGCGGTTGAGGTTGAGTCCGTAGTCGGGCGCAAAGATCTGCTGCATGTCGGCATAGCGGTAACGCTCCACCTTGCGCGAGGGGAACCCCTGCCGGCGGAAGTCGTCAAAAGCCTGCTCACGCACGGCATTGAGCACATCGGAGGAATGACCGCAGATCATGCCGCGGCACTGTCCGAAGAGGTCAATATATTGCTGCTCACTATTCATGGACCGAAGATTTTATCCAGTCGTAACCCTTGGTCTCTATCTCCTTGGCGAGTTCTGGACCTCCCGTGCGGACGATGCGCCCCTGATAGAGCACATGCACCACCTCGGGACGTATCATCTCGAGCAACCGCTCATAGTGGGTGATGACGATGACGGAGGTCTCGGGGGTGTGCATCCTGTTGACACCGTCGGCGACGATGCGCATGGCATCGACATCGAGGCCGGAGTCTGTCTCGTCGAGGATGGCGAGTTTGGGTTCGAGCATCGCCATCTGGAAGATCTCGTTGCGCTTCTTCTCACCACCACTGAATCCCTCGTTGACGGAGCGGTTGGCCAACTTGCTGTCGAGTTCAACAATCTTGCGCTTCTCTCGCATGAGTTTGAGGAACTCCGAGGCATTGAGGGGTCCGAGACCCTGATACTCGCGTTTGGCATTGACGGCCGCCCGCATGAAATTGGTCATCGACACACCGGGAATCTCCACAGGATACTGGAAGGACAGGAAGATGCCTTCCCGCGCACGGTCCTCGGGCTTCATCTCCAACAGGTTCTTGCCATTGAACCAGGCCTCGCCTGCCGTCACCTCGTAGAGGGGATTGCCGGTGAGCACTGCCGAGAGAGTGGATTTGCCCGAACCATTGGGTCCCATGATGGCATGGGTCTCACCATCGCAGATCTCAAGGTCGATGCCACGGAGGATTTCCTTTTCGCCGATGTTGGCATGAAGATTTTTTATGATGAGCATTATTATCTTTTTTTATGGTTTTTTCCTGGGTTTTCTATATTTTCTAGATTCTCTAGACTTTCTAGATTTTCTAGATCCTCTAGATTCTCCAGATCCTATAGCCCCCTCCCCTTTGGGGAGGGCCGGGGAGAGGTTTTTTACCCCACCGTGCCCTCGAGGGAGACGGAGAGGAGTTTTTGAGCCTCGACAGCAAACTCCATGGGGAGTTTGTTGAGCACCTCCTTGGCATAGCCATTGACGATGAGGCCTACGGCCTGCTCCATGGGGATGCCACGCTGGTTGCAGTAGAAGAGTTGGTCCTCACTGATTTTCGACGTGGTGGCCTCGTGCTCTACGATGGCCGTGTCGTTGTGAATGTCCATATAGGGGAAGGTGTGTGCGCCGCACTCGCTGCCCAACAGGAGTGAGTCGCAACTGGAGTAGTTGCGCGCACCGTCGGCATGGGCGGTAGCCCTCACCAGTCCACGGTAGGAGTTCTGCGAGTGTCCGGCGGAAATGCCCTTGGAGATGATGGTCGACTTGGTATTGCGACCCATGTGTATCATCTTGGTACCAGTGTCCGCCTCCTGATAGTGGTTGGTGACAGCCACGCTGTAGAACTCTGCCACGGAGTTGTCGCCACGGAGGATGCAGGAGGGGTATTTCCAGGTGATGGCACTGCCCGTCTCTACCTGAGTCCAGGAGAGTTTCGAACCCTCACCGCGCAGGTCGCCCCGCTTGGTGACGAGGTTGAGCACGCCTCCCCTGCCCTGCTCATCGCCGGGATACCAGTTCTGCACGGTGGAGTATTTCACCTCGGCATGGTCGTTGACGATGATCTCGACGATGGCCGCATGGAGTTGGTTCTCGTCGCGCATGGGAGCCGTACAGCCTTCGAGGTAACTGACATAGGAGTCGTCATCGGCCACGATGAGGGTGCGCTCAAACTGTCCGGTGTTGCGGGCGTTGATGCGGAAATAACTGCTGAGTTCCATAGGGCAGCGGACGCCTTTGGGGATATATACGAAGGAACCGTCGCTGAAGACGGCGCTGTTGAGGGCGGCATAGAAATTGTCGCGGTAGGGCACGACGGTACCCAGATATTGCCTGACAAGGTCGGGATACTGCTTCACGGCTTCACCGATGGAACAGAAGATGATGCCCTTCTCTGCCAGTTTCTCCTTAAACGTGGTTTTCACCGACACCGAGTCCATGATGGCATCGACGGCAGTGCCGCTGAGGGCGAGCCGCTCCTCGAGGGGTATGCCGAGTTTGTCGAAGGTCTTCTCCAGTTCGGGGTCGATCTCCTTGTTCTGCGACTTTTTGGCCATCGGGTCGGCGTAATAGGAGATGGCCTGATAGTCGATATCGGGCAGGTGCACATGGCCCCAGGTGGGCTGAGTGAGAGTGGTCCAGTATCTGAATGCCTTGAGGCGGAACTCGAGGAGCCATTCCGGCTCTCCTTTCTTTTGGGAGATGAGCCTCACCACATCCTCGTTGAGCCCCTTCTCGATAATCTCGGTGGGCACGTCGGTGGTGAAGCCGAACTCATCTTTCTGTTCGGCGATGCGGCGCACCAACTCGTTCCCGTCTTTAGGGGTCTCTATCTCATTATTCATAGTTTCTTCGTTTTATCCTGGTCGTCCTAGAGAGTCTAGAGAGTCTAGAAAATCTAGAAAATCTAGAGAGTCTAGAGAGTCTGCAGCCCTCCCTCCCCCTTGGGGAGGGTTGGGGAGAGGTATTTAATCGCCAGCATCGTGAGGTCATCGCTCTGCATAGCCCCGCCGACAAAGGCCTGCACCTGACTCACCATCTCACGGATAAGCACCTCGGGCTTGTTTTTGCCATCAGACAGCAACTGGTTGGCGATGGCAGTGACGCGCTCCCCGCCAAACTGCGCATGCTCGGCATTCTCCGCCTCGGTAAGTCCGTCGGTATAGAGGAAGATGATGGTCTGCGGGTCGATGTCAGCCTCCTGCACGGTGAACTCCCATCCCGCCATCACCCCGAGCGGCAAGTTGGGGTCGCAAGGCAGCAGTCCCACTCCCCTGCCGATGAGCATCGGCGCGTCGTGCCCTGCATTGCAGTAGCGCAGCATGCCGGTGGTCAAGTCGAGCACGCCGACGAACGAGGTGACGAACATGCTCGTGTCGTTGCCCTCCGCCAAAGCCTCGTTGAGCGCAGAGATGATATGGTGGGGCTTGGCGGTATGTGCCGAGATGTTGCGGAACAGCGACCTTGTGACCGCCATCACCAATGATGCCGGCACCCCCTTGCCCGACACGTCGCCGATGCAGAAGAACAGCTGATTGTCGCGGATATAGAAGTCGAAGAGGTCGCCGCCCACCTCCTTGGCGGGGTTCAGCGAGCCAAACACCTCGATGTCGCTGCGCTCGGGATAAGGCGGGAAGATCTTGGGCAGCATGCCCATCTGTATGTCGTGAGCCACCTGAAGTTCATTCTCAATGGCCGCTTTTGAGGCAGTGGTATGTTTGAGTTCCTCGACATATTTGGTGAGCGACTGCTGCATGCCATCGAACGAGTCGCGCAGCACGCCCACCTCGTCGTGGTGCCTGATGACAGGCAGAGAGGTGCTGAAATTGCCCTTCGCCACCTCATCGGCAGAGAGCGCGAGCTGCTTGAGCGGTTTGACAGCCCGCCTGATGACCACGCGGCTGACGAGGAAGGCGGCGAGGAGACCGATGGCGATGAACAGCAACAAGACAAGTCCCACAAAGATACTTATCTTATCCAAGCTTGTCTTGGGGACAGCAAGTGCCAGCGACCAGTCGGTGAATTTGACCGGAGCATAGAAGACATACATGGGTTTGCCGTCGAACGAGACCGCCTCAGGCATTTCGTCGAACTGCTGGCCATAATAACCCTTTTTGCCCGCCACCATCTGCCTGACGACATAATCGTCGGCGGTGTCGGGAGTCGCCTTGACATCATCGTAGATGTTTTTGTTGATGATGCGCTGGCGGTCGGGATGCACGAGATATGTGCCATCGCTGTTGATGAGGAAACTGTAGGGCTTGTATTTGCTCAGTTTCTCGCCATCGAAGTCAAGGTCATTGTTCTGATACTTCTCTACAACCTCCCTGCTCGGAGAGACCCATTCCTGCGAGAAGGTCTCCCAGTCGGTCCACCTCATCTTCTTGGCGAGCCATTCGAGCGACATGTCGGACCCCAGCACCGCCACCGTCCGCCCCGTGCGGTCGTGAATGGGAAAGAGGCATGAGACCAACGGCGCCACGGAATCGGTGCCATCGAAGAAGGGTTTGGACCAAAGGGTCTTCGCAGCCTCTATGCCCTCTTTGAACCACCCGGCACTCAGATAGTTGTGGGAAGGTCCGCCGATGATTTTCGTCTCGACGTGGGAGCTGTCGGTGCGCACCGCATAGGGGCAGTACCAGTGCCCCTTCTGCGGATAATAGTCGGCGATGAATGAGATGCCGCAGCTGCGCACCTGAGGGTTCAGCCTCACGACACGTTCGACGAGGGCAGGCAGGCGGTCGGGGTTGGCGAGATTCTCCTCAATCTCAGGCACATGGTTGTATGTGCTGGTATAGATGTCGGATATATGTCGCCTCATCTCACTCACATAGCCATCGCGGAAAACCTCCTGCCGCATCCCATCCGCTCCGAGAACGAACTCACTGGTGGCACCATAGATGAGCCAAGCCACCAACCCCATGATGATGAGCATCATGAGCACGATGCGCCAGGTGAGGCGTCCTGCAAACGACCGCATTTTCTTCTCTTTCTTACCCATCAGGCGATGAACTGCTTAACGTGGCTGCAACCTATCTCAGAGTTTCTGCTCCACCTCGATCTCCATGAAGGTCTCGATGATGTCGCCCACCTGGATGTCGTTGAAGTTGACGAGCGAGATGCCGCACTCCAGTCCGGTGGCAACCTCCTTGGCATCGTCCTTGTAGCGCTTGAGGGCACCGATCGGGGCGGTATGCACCACGATGCCGTCGCGCACGACACGGGCCTTGTCCTTGTTGTGCACCTTGCCATCGGTGACGAGACCGCCGGCGACAGTACCCACCTTGGAGATTTTGAACACCTGCTTCACCTCGATCTCGGCGGTGACGACTTCCTTCTTCACCTTGTCGAGCATACCCTGCATGGTGGAGCGCACCTCGTCGATGGCATCGTAGATGATGGAGTAGGTGTTGATCTCCACACCCTCGCGCTCGGCGAGTTTGCGGGCCTCTGCTGAGGGGCGCACTTGGAAACCGACGATGATGGCCTGGGAAGCCGATGCGAGCATCACATCGTTTTCGGAAATCTGTCCCACTGCCTTGTTGATGACATTGACCTGCACCTTCTCGGTGGACAGTTTGATGAACGAGTCGGAGAGTGCCTCGATAGAACCGTCGGTGTCGCCCTTGACGATGATGTTGAGTTCGTGGAACTCTCCAAGAGCGATGCGATGTGACAGTTCGTCAAGTCCGAGTTTGGTGGTGGTGCGCAGACTCTGCTCACGCTGCAACTGGATACGCTTGTTGGCGATTTCGCGGGCCTCCTGTTCAGACTCCATCACATGGAAGGTGTCGCCAGCCGTGGGGGCTCCGTTGAGTCCCAGGATGATGGCGGGCTCGGCAGGACCGGCTTTCTCGATGCGCTGGTTGCGCTCGTTGAACATGGCCTTGATGCGTCCGAAACTGGTACCGGCGACGACAATGTCACCAACCTTGAGCGTACCGTTGGAGACGAGCACGGTGGAGACATATCCGCGGCCCTTGTCGAGTGATGACTCGATGATGGAACCCGTGGCCTTGCGGTTGGGGTTGGCCTTGAGGTCGAGCATCTCTGCCTCGAGGAGCACTTTCTCCAGGAGGTCGTCGACACCCATACCTTTCTTGGCGGAGATTTCCTGGCACTGATACTTGCCGCCCCAGTCCTCGACAAGGAGGTTCATGTTGGCCAGGTCCTCACGGATCTTGTCGGGATTGGCTCCAGGCTTGTCAATCTTGTTGATGGCGAACACCATGGGCACGTTGGCTGCCTGGGCATGGGCGATGGCCTCCTTGGTGGTGGGCATCACGGAGTCGTCGGCAGCGACGATGATGATGGCGATATCGGTGACCTGCGCGCCACGGGCACGCATGGCGGTGAACGCCTCATGACCCGGGGTGTCGAGGAAGGTGATCTGACGACCATCGGAAAGTTCCACATTGTAGGCACCGATGTGCTGGGTGATGCCTCCTGCCTCACCGGCAATCACATTGGTCTTGCGGATATAGTCGAGAAGCGAGGTCTTGCCGTGGTCGACATGACCCATGACGGTGACAATCGGGGCACGGGGCACGAGATCGTTCTCATCATCCTCTTCCTCGGTGATGGCATTCTGCACCTCGGCACTGACATATTCTGTCTTGAAGCCAAACTCATCGGCAACGATATTGATGGTCTCTGCATCGAGACGCTGGTTGATACTCACCATGATGCCGATGCTCATGCAGGTGCCGATCACCTGGTTGACACCCACGTTCATCATCGTGGCCAACTCGCTGACGGTGACGAACTCGGTGAGTTTGAGGATCTTGCTCTCGGCTCTTGCCTCTGCCTGCTCCTCCTGGAGACGCTCCTGCACTGCCTCGCGCTTCTCCTTGCGGTATTTGGCTCCTTTCTTGTTCTGACCCTTGCTGGTGAGACGGGCCAATGTCTCTCTCACCTGTCTTGCCACATCCTCCTCATTGACCTCAATGGAGCGGACGGGTGCTTTTTGCTTCTGCTTGTTTTTCTTGTTCTTGTTCTTATTGCCCTGGCCCTGACCCTGGTTCTGGCCCTGACCCTGGTTCTGACTGGCGGCGGCGATGTCCACACGCTCCTTGCCGCCGATGCGGCTGCGCTTGCGCTTCTCACCACTGCCTGAAGCGCCCGCCTGCTGGGCCTTCTTCTCACGCTCCTTGCGCAGTTCCTCTTTTGTCTTCTTGCGAGGACGGGTGCGCTGGTCGACACTGCCGAGGTCTATCTTTCCGATGACCTTCGGTGCGTTGGCCTGCTCTATGGGGATAGTGAATATGCCAGTGTCACCCGACTCCTTGGCGGGCTCTTTCTCCTCGGCTGGGACAGAGGACACTTCCGGCTCCGTTTCTGCAACGGGACTTTCCTCTGCTGGCTCAGGCTGAGGTTCTGAAGGCTGCTCTGAGGGAGCCTGTGGCTCCTCGGCAGCGACAGGCTGCTCCTTCGGCATCTCTGGTTCTGCCACGACCGCTGGTGCCTCTTCCACATTCTTCTCCTCGGCGGATGGTTCAGGCTCCACAACGGGCTCCTTGACTTCGGGCATGCTGACGACAGGCTGCTCATTGACAACGGGAGCCTCCTCTGGCTCGGGCTTCACAACGGGCTTTTCGGCCTTGGCCGGCTTTTCGGTCTCCTTGACCTTGGCCGGTTCTGCAGGCTTCTGCTGAGGCTTGCCCACATTGGAGAGGTCGATAGAACCAAGCGGCTTCACCTGCTGCCTTCCGGCTCCCAGGATCGTCTCGGCACGGTGGTCCGCAGGCTCCTTCTTCTTCTCCTTGCTCTTCTTGGGGAAGATCTTGTCGGCCTGCGTCCTCACTTCCTTGTCTTTCTTGAACTCCTCGACCAGGGCATCATACTGAGCGTCGCTGAGTTTAAAACTGGGGGATTCCTCCACCTCGCCCAACTCCTTCCGCTTCTGCAGGAATTCCACAGCGGTCGATAGTCCGATATTCAGTTCTCGTATAACCTTATTTAATCGTATTGCCATTCTATGCTTTGTTCTGTTTCTTTCTTGTTGACAACGAGTTCAGACATGCTAAAGCCACTACACGCGACACCGCCATTCTTAAAAAGGGGTATTGTCCAAACTCCTAAACTTCTAAACTCCTTTCAATATAATCATATTAATTCTCAAACTCTGCTCTGAGGATGCTGAGCAGGTTGTCGACAGTTTCCTCCTCCAGGTCGGCCTTCTCAACAAGCATCTCACGCGGAGCCTTGAGCACAGCCTTTGCCGTGTCGAGTCCGATGCGCTTGATGGAGTCGATGACCCACTGGTCCACTTCGTCGGCAAACTCGTCGAGATAGATATCCTCCTCGGCTTCCTCGTCTACCTCGCGGAAGACATCAATGGTGTATTCAGTAAGCATGGAGGCCAACTTGATGTTGAGTCCGCCGCGGCCGATGGCGAGCGACACTTCCTCGGGCTTGAGATAAACCTCTGCCTTGCGGTCTTCCTCGTTGATGCTGATGCTTGACACCTTGGCGGGACTGAGTGCACGCTGGATGTAGAGTTTGATATTGGTGGTGTAGTTGATCACATCGATGTTCTCGTTGCACAACTCCCTCACAATACCATGGACACGGCTGCCCTTGACGCCGACACAGGCACCGACAGGATCGATGCGGTCGTCATAACTCTCCACGGCCACCTTGGCTCGCTCACCAGGCATGCGGGCAATCTTCTTGATGGAGATGAGCCCGTCGTTGATCTCGGGCACCTCACCCTCAAGAAGCCTCTCGAGGAACATAGGACTGGTGCGGGAGAGGATGATCTTGGGATTGTTGTTCTCGTTGTCAACCCTGAGGATGACGGCACGGATGGTCTCACCCTTGCGGTACTGGTCGCTGGGTATCTGCTCCGACTTGGGGAGAATCAACTCATTGTTCTCATCATCGACGATGAGCACCTCGCGTTTCCAGGTCTGGTAAACCTCGCCACTGATGATCTGACCCACGCGGTCCTTGTATTTGTTATAGAGGGAGTCGTGCTCCAACTCAAGAATCTTCGAGGCGAGGGTCTGCCTGAGGTTGAGGATGGCACGGCGGCCAAACTTCTCAAACTGTATGCGCTCACTCACTTCCTCATCGAGTTCGTAGTCCTCGTCGAGTTTCTGTGCCTCAGAGAGGGCGATTTCCTTGTTGGGGTCGTTCACCTCACCGTCGGGCACGACGATGCGGTTCTGGTAAATCTCAAAGTCGCCCTTGTCGGGGTTGACGATGACGTCGAAATTCTCGTCGGTGCCGAAAATCTTGGAGATCACATTGCGGAAACTCTCCTCAAGCACGCTGACCAAAGTGGTGCCGTCGATGTTCTTGTTCTCTTTGAACTCCTTGAACATCTCAAACATATTCGGTTTCGAATCTGCTGTTTTCCTTGCTGCCATTGCTTTATTTGAAACTTATGATATATTTAGTGTATTTTACTTCATCCATGTTGAATGTATGGTCGATGTCGGTAAGCACGGAGCGTTTCTTTCCCTCTTCCTTCACTTTCTCCTGAGAGGTGACGGTGAACTGCTTTCCGTTGACTTCCTTGAGCACGCCCTTGGTCTTCTTTCCGTCGGCGGCGAGCACCTCCACCTCCTTGCCAATGAAATTGACATACTGCTGAGGCACCTTGAAGGGCTGGCCCAGTCCGGCAGATCCCACTTCAAGTTCAAAGTCTTCGGCGTCGCGGTCAAGATGGTCCTCGATATAGCGGCTCAGGTCCACACAGTCCTCTATCCATACGCCATCAGCGTGGTCGATCTCAACCACAATCTTGTTGTCTTGGCTGATTTCCACGTCGACCAGGAAATAATCCTTTCCCTGCAGCCACTCGTCGACCAAATTCACAATAATACTTCTCTCAATCATTTTCGCTTTACTATTTTCGCTAGATATCTCTTTCCAATTCAAAAAATCAAGTTTATTCTTCATCCGATCACTTGTTGCTCTCCTATGGAGAACAGGGTGAGACCTGACTTTTAAATATGAAAATGAGGAGCCTTTTCAAGCCCCTCATTCCACTGAACGGTGCAAAGGTACGAAAAAATACCCATGCCACCAAACTTTTTCCCATTTTTTAGTGTAAGTCGCTCTTTTTTCAATCTTTTCCAACGTTGGCTGTCTACAAACCATGACCTTCCATCATCCACAGGTCGGTCACCCCCTCCCCTTTGGAAAGGTTTAGGGAAGGTTTTTTCACTCCCTCCCCTTTGGGGAGGGCTGGGGAGGGGTTTTCACTCCCTCCCCTTTGGGGAGGGTTAGGGAGGGGTTTTCACTCCCTCCCCTTTGGGGAGGGTTAGGGAGGGGTTTTCACTCCCTCCCCTTTGGGGAGGGCTGGGGAGAGGTTTCCAATATCTTCCCATATTCCTCCGGAGTGTTGATGAGCCGTGTGGCTTCCTCCATCTGCTTGTCACCGCGCAGACTGTTGGCGATGGCTCCCCGCTGGTAGTAATAGGCAGCGACGATGTCGTTGGCGAGGATTTTTTTCAACTGCTCCTTGTTGAAGTCGAGGTCGTGGGAGAGATTGTGCTGAAGTTTTTTCTCCAACTGCTCAAACTCCTCCTTTGCACCATCATAGTAACCCTCAAACTTGGCAAGCCGGATGAGTTGCTTGAGGTATTTCTCACTCTCATGGTCATAGGTGAAGCCACTGGCGAGCACACGCTGCTTGAACTCCTCATACTCCGCGTCGGAAATCTCAAAATCATCAGCGGGCGGGATGGTGGCATGCCGGGCGATGTAGTCAACCTCATAGTCGAACATCACCTCGGTGGAGTCGGTGCCCGAGGAGGCCAGGTAATAGGCGATGTTGGGCAGGGAATCGGGCTGCACCACCACATCGGGCATGATGCCTCCGCCATCGCGCACCTCGCGCCCGTGTGCGGTGTGGAATACCTTGGTGAGCGAGTCGGGGATGTGCTCGGTATAGCCGCCCTGGGCGTGCTTGTAGTTGATGGCCTGGATGCAACGTCCGCTGGGGATATAGTATTTGTTGCTGGTGAGTTTGAGGCTGCCGTTGTAGGGCAGGTCGACAGATGTCTGGACAAGTCCCTTTCCGTAAGTGCGTGTGCCGAGGATGACGGCGCGGTCGAGGTCTTGCAGCGCACCGCTGGTGATCTCACTGGCGCTGGCCGTTGACTCTCCCACGAGGACGACGACGGGCATGACGGTGTCGAGCGGCTCTGACTTGGTGTAATAGTCAATGTTGGAGCGCTTCAACTTGCCTCTGTTAGAAACGATGAGTTTCCCTTTGGGCACGAAGAGGTTGACGATGTCCACCGCCTCCGACTCAGAACCGCCGCCGTTGCCGCGAAGGTCGAGCACCAGACCCTTCATCCCCTTCTCCTTCATCTCGATCATCGCATTGCGCACCTCCTTGGCGCAACCCTCGGTGAACTGCCTGAGATGGAGATACCCGATGTTGCCTGGCCGCAGCCCATAGTAGGGCACGGAGGGTGTCTGGATGGTCTTCCTCGTCACCTTCATCTGCATTTTCTTGCCCGTGGTGGGACGCTGGATCTTGAGAACAAAACTGGAACCTGGGTCGCCGCGCAGGTGACTGCTCACATAACTGACATTCTTGTCAACCATCGAAGAGTCGTCGATGGCGAGGATGATGTCTCCCTTGCGCAGACCTGCCTTGTCGGCCGGCATCCCCTCATAAGGTTCGTCGATGACCACCCGCTTGATCTTGGTGTTGTAACGGATGAGCGCACCGATGCCAGCAAACTTGCCGGTGTAGATCTCCTTGAGGTCTTTCATGTTCTCCTCGGGATAGTACTCGGTGTAGGGGTCAAGGCTGCGGAGCATCGACTTGATGCCGGTTCCTATCACCTCTGCGGCATCGAGAGTGTCGACATAGATCATGTCGAGGTTCTTATAGATGGCATTGAACACGTCGAGGTTCTTCTTCACCTCGAAGTTATGGTCGCTCTCAGTCTGTGCCATGGCAGAGGTAAAGGCCATTGCTGTCAGGAGTGTCAGCAGGATGCTTCTTTTCTTCATGTGTGTATTGCGGTAAATCGCCCGTAATGGGTTTTATTGACGGTGCAAAAATACATCATTATGCGCGGATTCCGCCCAAAAACACCAAAAAAAACATCGTTTTTTACCAAAAACGGAAAATTTCCCCGAAAAAGTTTGGTGGAATCAAAAAATGGTTATACTTTTGCAACCGCAATCAAAAAATACTGCTTCAGTAGCTCAGTTGGTTAGAGCACCTGACTGTTAATCAGGGGGTCGTTGGTTCAAGCCCATCCTGAAGCGCTTTAAAAGACAAGGAGTTAGCACAACGCTAACTCCTTTTTCATTTTTGCTGTGAACATCTAGTTGTGGCAGATTCTGCAAAAACAATATTGCCACAGGTTGTGGCAATATTGTTCATGGTGTCCTGGGGCTCTGTTCTTTATACATCAGATTGTAGAGAACGGTTGGAGTCGCAACTTGTTGCTCAATTTCCTTGACACAGACCTATATGAACGACAAGGCAAGGCCTTGACTAATTTCAATAGGACTTTGCCAGATGAAACAAGCGACTTGGCACGAGAGTTAACTAAAGATCCATACGACTTTGCATTTACTGGTATAACGGGGCATTATAACGAACGATTGCTGAAAGATAAACTACTTGGGAACATCACCCAATTTCTAATAGAGTTGGGCACAGGCTTTGCATACGTCGGAAAGGAATATCGACTACAGGTAGGCGAAAGGGAACAATTCATAGATCTGCTATTCTACAACTTGAAACTTTCGTGTTATGTAACTATTGATATCAATGGATCACGAGAACCGTCCCTATGATCCATGAGACCGCTATTCTTTTCATACTGGGCAGCAGTTTGTCAATGGAGCAGAGGTTAAACAAAAAATCATTTCATCAGAAATTTTATTTGGAGCCAATATTTGGAAAGCACAATGTCCATAGCCCCTTTTTGCGTTTGAGCATCCTCTCCAAGGAGTTGAGATAGGAAGTTCCAAAATGATTTCCGATGATGCTTATACTTGTAATGTGCCATTTCATGTAAGATTACACTGTCTATCAATGCCTGTGGCATGATGATTAATCCTGGTATTAAGCTTATGTCATTATAGACACTGCAACATCCCATAATGTTGCCTCGGAGTTTCTTTACAAATACTCTGTTGCCAAACAGATTGTTTTTTCTTTCCAGTTCTCGTAAACGTGATGGAAGGACTATCTTGGCTCTCGCCGTAATTTCATCACGGATAGTTTCACGCAGCCACTTCTGAATTCGTAGGTTGTCAAAATTAGTATTGTCCGCATATACAATATCAAGTGAGTCGTGGTCAGGATAAGAAATGCAGACGACACACTGTGTGCTCGTTTGATAAACTTTCCTTTCCACGGACGAGATCATTGCTTCTTGTCGAAGAACAGTAATGTCTGCCTTGAACCATGAAAAACGGAAATGTGGTGAATTAAGCCTGAAGTTTGGGTTAATCCAGAATTGCGGTTCTTTCTTTATTTGATGTTCCATGTCTTATCCAGTATTTTATCATATTGCTTATCCGTACTATCTATTTTCAATCCATAGAAACGCGTTCCTTTGTTATGTTCAATGAGCATTTTCTTTTTTGTCTGTTCTGTGGGAAGTGGAAAATAAAAATCACTAATGATAAGGACATCTGCCATTGCAAAGGATTTGCTCTGCAACATTTCTATTGACCTGTTAAGCATTTCTTCACCATCAGTTCCGCCCGTGAAACGGTCTTCGAGGAAAGATTTTAGGCGCATCCAATGACGGGGAAACGATAAATCCAAAAACTTTGCTCTGACAGAGAATGACATAATAAAGACTTTGCGCTTCTGCCTTCTAGCCAATCTGAGAATCTGTGTAAGAACGGAATACGCAATCTTCAATGGCTTTCCGCTCATGGAACCGCTGGTATCAACGGCAACTATGATTGGTCCATTTTCCAAACGAGGTTTTCTCATCTGGGTTTGCTCCGTCTTGAAATGGCTTTCGTTTTTAGGTCGATTGGCGAACATTTGAAGTTGTTTAGTAGCATACTTATAATAGAACAAACTTTCTGTATTGTGCTCCGAAAGGATGGCTGTTTCTGAAGGCAGAAGGTGTTGGAGGTCATCACCGTTTCCTATCTCCACTGCTTCTGCTGAGGGCTTTGGGGGTGAAGGCAATAGTGGCAGATAACGTCTAACAGTGTCATCCATTTCATCATCTCGCTTTGGCTGCTCACGCCCGATTATCTGAAGCAAGTCTTTCAACTCAGGATAAGAATAAAAGAAATACTCTACTTTGCGACGTTCTTTGTAGTCACTAAGCCCATGTTCTTTGATGTGATGCTCCCATCGCAATTGGTTGTCTTCAATCAACTTTTTCTTACGTTCCACCTCCTTCTCGTCACAGACTTTCTCCCATTCTCTCCCCATCGCATTGAGAATAGTTTCTACCTGCTCATCCGATTCGCTCTCGCTAAGTTGTTGTCTGTAGCCTTCTATGTTCAATTCCTCGGTTTTGTATTGTGACTCAATTACTTTCACGGCCTGCCCCCACATTTTTCGTTTTTGTACGACACTGCTACCGACGAAAACAGCAATGAACTTTTGTTCTTTTCGATGATATTCTTCAATTGGCTGAAACAAATGTAGCATTGCTTCTATGAACTTCATCAGTTCTTCTTTGAGCAGTTCCGTCCAAAGCGGATCTTGGCTCTCAAGTTGTGGGTTGTCTTGAATGGTCTGTCCGATGAAGCCTCCAAGCAAATCTCCCTGAGATAAGTTGTCTGGCAATCTGCCGCAGTCCATATAGAAGTCAAAAGCTTCGTCATAGTCTTTGAGTTTTTGGGAAAAAGATTCTTCGTCAACCATGTTCATAGCAATTGTTGGGCATTTTTGATTTTTATTTCCATCTCTTTCATGCGTTTTTCACATTGGACGAGATATTTCTTGACTATCTTCTTGTCATCATCTGACAGAAATAAATGCATTGTTTTTGCAAATAGAGTCTGAAGATTTGTTAGTGTTGGTGCTATATTCTTATGAAGCATGGATAACGCTGTATCAGTTAACGACGGTTCTGCAAAAATTTCATCAGTAAACAGACTTTGCCCATTGTCTGAAGTCAACGAAGCCATAGATAATGGCATCCTCCGCTCAAATGCATAAGGTGTATTGTCAATGATGATGCCACCATTGCATTTCTGAAGTTTTACCCTTCGTACTTTTTGTACATTTCTTACTTTGTAGTCAAAAGGTGCGCCGGTATAGATGGCATGAACAATCCAAGACCTCTTCTGTTCATCTTGGTAGAGAATACCATCTGATGCTTTATCGACGTCAACGTGATTGTAATCAGTTTTGTAAAAAAGGCATCTCCCTTGTGGAAAGTTGCGTATGCTGTAATAGAAATAACTGACCAACGTGAATTGTTCAGGTGGATTATGCGTATTTTCTTCTTTCTTGAGGGGTTGTGATTGCTTCTTGATAGCAAGGTCTATTTCGTTTTGCGATTGCTCCATCAGCCTGGCGATATCAGCCGTCAACGATGATTCAA
>JAEEGL015303675.1_pt1 | contig 24279 bp, 13 predicted proteins | sample 9134231 | NCBI WGS metagenome assembly JAEEGL01 (sample SAMN16246548, study PRJNA631951) | gut metagenome | biome: gut microbiome; feature: rumen; material: fiber-attached | host: Bos | place: Iran: Karaj | collected 2018-10
GAAGGGCGTGAAAGGTATAGGCCTGAAGACAGCACAGCGCATCATCGTGGACCTGCGCGACAAGATGGCTGCAATGGGTATAATCTCCACCGGTACAAGCGGTCAGGGTGCGCAACCCGCTGCCCCTGCGGTGAACAAAGAGGTGAGAGATGAGGCTGTCGGCGCGCTGACAATGCTGGGCTTCTCGCCCGCTCCGAGCAGCAAGGTGGTGACTGAGATACTGAAAGAAACACCCGATATGCCTGTGGAACAAGTGATAAAGCAGGCACTGAAGATGATTAAGTAAGCCCAAGCCCCCTCCGACTCCCCCACGGGGAAGGGCTCTAGACCACGAATTTCACAAATTCCACACACCCAGAATCCTATACAAGCGGGAGAAAAATTCGAGTAATTCGTGGTTTATAGATACATCCGAAACTTCGGTAATTCATAATTTGAAAAGACTACGTCTCATAATAATGTTGGTACTGTGCGTCATTGTCACTTCGGCAATGACAGTACAGATGACTGCTCCTGACGATGGTGATAACCCGCCGTCACAGGGGAATGCTGCGTCTGGCGAGCAGGCTTCTGAGGCCAGCGAGCGTATTGCCAACCTGAAGCAGCGCAATGAGGAGAGACGTAACAAGAGCTCATTAGAGAAATATCGCGACCAGCAGGCAAAGCTGCGTCTGCAGCAGGACACAATCCCCGACAGTCTGCTGAACCCACGATGGAAGATACAGCGCACAACGCCAATAACTTACGATGACCTGAAACAAGGCTCAACAGACCTGAAACGCCCTGACAACATAAAGCAGGAAGTGGTCTATAACGATACCATTGACCGCTACGTGATAGGCACTCGCATGGGTAAGACATGGATAGCAGCGCCTATCATGATGGACCTCACGGAGTATCAGAAGTGGAGCGAGAAGAACCTTATGTCGCAGTTCTTCCGCAGCAAGAACTCAGAAATCTTTGAGAAGAAAGGCAAGGAGAAGTTTGACTTCACCGACATGCACTTTGACCTGGGACCGGCAGAGAAGATATTCGGCCCCGGTGGCATACGCGTAAAGACACAGGGCTCTGCAGAGCTGAAGCTCGGCGCTACGCTGAAGAGCATCGACAATCCATCGCTGCCTATCAGAAACCGCAATACAACCACGATAGACTTTGACGAGAAGATCAACGTGAACGTAACGGGTAAGATAGGCGACAAGATGAACATGAACCTGAACTACAACACGGATGCTACGTTCGACTATGACGCCCAGAACATGAAGCTGAAGTATGAGGGCAAGGAGGACGAGATTATCAAGTTGGTAGAAGCCGGCAACGTATCGTTCCCCAGCAACTCATCGCTCATACAGGGAGCCTCATCGCTCTTCGGTGTGAGAACCGACATGCAGTTCGGCAAGTTGAAGCTGCAGACGGTATTCTCGCAGAAGAAGTCATCATCGTCATCCGTTTCAACCAAGGGTGGTACACAGTTCACGCCGTTTGACCTCAATGTGGCAAACTATGAAGAGAACCGACACTTCTTCCTTGGCATGTTCTTCTACGGCAACTATGACACATGGATGTCAAAGCTCCCTACCCCGCTGACCGGCGTGACCATCAACCGCGTGGAGGTGTGGGTGACAAACAAGAGCGGTCAGAGCAGCAACACGCGTAACATCGTGGCTGTCCCGCTGCTGGGCGAAGGCTCGTCCAAAGATGACAACCCCTACAACAGGGCCAACGGGATGTATTCAGACCTGGTGGCGCTGAGCGATGTGAGAAACATAGACCTGGTCAACGAGACGCTGGAAGGCAAGACCATTGGCGGAGTGCAGAACATGACCGGCGGCAGGGACTATGAGAAGATAGAAAAGGCACGCCTGCTGACAGCATCAGAATATACCGTGAACAGCGCAATGGGATATATCTCGCTCAAGACAGCGCTGCAGAGCGACCAGGTTGTGGCAATAGCCTACGAATATACCTACAACGGCGTGTCGTACCAGGTGGGTGAGTTCTCGAGCGACATAACAGATGTCAACTCGGCGCTGATAGTGAAGTCGCTGAAGAATACCACATGTACACCGACGCAGCCCAACTGGAAGCTGATGATGCGTAACGTCTATTACCTGGCATCATCGGTGCAGAAGGAGAAGTTCAAGCTGGACGTGAAGTACCAGAGTGACTCTACAGGCGTTTATGTGAGCTACATCCCGGAGGTTGCGGTTAAGTCGCTCCCCATCATCAAGCTGATCGGAGCTGACCGTCTGGACAACAATAACAAGGCACACTCCAACGGACAGTTTGACTTCGTGGAGGGCTATACGGTGACTAACGGCAGAGTATTCTTCCCTACAGCCGAACCGTTTGGCAACGGCCTCATCGAGGCGTTGAAGAAAAAGAGCGTGCCGGAGAGCGTAGCACAGAAATATGCCTTCACTGACCTGTATGAGCAGACAAAGACCGCAGCCAAGCAGAACTCGGAGAAGAACCGCTTCCAGCTGATAGGACAGTTCAAGGGCTCGTCAGCCAATGTCATCTCGCTCGGTGCATACAATGTGCCGCAGGGCAGCGTGGTGGTGACAGCGGGTGGTGTAACGCTGACAGAGGGCACTGACTATTCCGTAGATTATTCTGCTGGCGAGGTGACGATACTCAACCAAAGCATCATCGATGCAGGCACAAACGTCAACGTGTCGCTGGAGAGCGATGCCGACTATGGCATGCAGCGCAAGACGATGCTGGGACTGAACTGGGAGTATGACTTCTCAAAGGAATTCCAGATGAGCGGTACGCTGCAACACCTGTCAGAACAGAGCCTCACATCAAAGGTGTCAATGGGTTCTGAGCCTGTGAACAACACCTTGGTGGGCCTGAACCTGAACTGGAAGAAGGAGAGCCAGTGGCTGACCAATATGCTCAACAAAATCCCGCTGCTGCACGTATCGCAGCCGTCTAACATACAGTTTAACGCAGAGGTTGCGAAACTCTTCAGCAGCACAGCAAGCGGCACGCAGGACAACGCATCATACGTGGATGACTTTGAGAACACCACGACACACATCGATGTCTCTACTCCTACATCATGGATTATCAGTAGCGTACCGTCTGTGATGGAACCCAAGATGGCAAAGGACAACCTGGAAAGCGGATACCACAGAGCACGTCTGGCATGGTACTACATAGACCCGCTCTTCACGCGCCGCTCGTCAACGCTCACGCCAAGCTACATAAAGAACAATGACGAAATGCTGTCACAGCACTCTGTCCGCGAGGTGTATGTCAACGAGCTGTACCCTAACCGCGACCAGAGCACATACAACGGTGCCACATCGACACTGAGCATACTGAACCTGGCATACTACCCACAGGAGCGAGGTCCGTATAACTTCAACCCCAACATTGACAGCAACGGCAACCTGCCGACACCTGAGAAGAACTGGGGCGGCATGATGAGAAAGCTGGACACGAACAACTTTGAAGAGGCCAACATCGAGTACATAGAGTTCTGGATGATGGACCCAGGCAAGACAAACGACAAGGCCGTAAGCGGAAAGATGCACATCAATCTGGGCGAGGTGTCTGAGGATGTGCTTTATGACGGCAAGAAGTTCTATGAGAGCGGCATGCCCGTGACCGACAATGAGAGCACAGTGGCCACGCAATGGGGTCTTGTGCCCAACCAGAATACGGTGACCTACGCCTTTGCCACCTCAACCGGCTCACGCGAGAAGCAGGATGTAGGATTCAACGGACTGAACGACGAGCAGGAGTTTGAATGGGACGATTACTCACCCTTCCGCGAGTCCGTGATGAACAAAGTGACAAACGACAGCCTGCGAACAGCAATGCTGGGCGACCTGGCCAACGATGACTACCGTTACTTCAGAGGCTCACTGTGGGACGAGAGACGCGCGTCTATCCTTGACCGTTATAAGTATATCAACAACCCGCAGGGTAACTCGCCGGACTCAGAGAGCCGCACAGAGTCATATGACACGTCATATAAGTCAGGTCCGGATGTGGAGGATATCAACCAGGACTTCACGCTGAACGAATATGAGAACTACTTTGACTATGTGCTGGACGTTACGACAGACTCACTGGCAATGGGGTCTATCAATAACTACTGCGTAGATAAGCGCGTGGCTAACGTGACGCTGAGAAACGGAACGACATCGCAGGTGACGTGGTACCAGTTCCGCATACCGCTCGCAGCAGGCGTGAAGCACGGCAGCATCAGCGATTTCTCGTCCATACGCTTCATGCGTATATACCTGGAAGGGTTCTCTGACGAGACGATACTGCGCTTCGGAAGCCTGAACCTGGTGCGCGGAGACTGGCGCATATATGAGGCAAATACCCTGAAGGGAGCTACGGAGAACCCATACAAGAACTTCACGGCATCATCCATCAGCATTGAGGAGAACAGCGAGAAACTGCCAGTGAACTATGTCCTGCCACCTGGAATATCACGAGTCGTTGACCCGTCACAGCCTCAGCTGGTGGAGAACAACGAGCAGGCTTTGCGCTTTGACGTGAAAAGCATGGCACACAAGGCCGCTGTGGCAGTTTATAAGAACACGAACTATGACATGCGCTACTATAAGCGCCTGCAGATGTTTGCGCATGCCAACGCGCTGGAGGTGAACTCCACAAACCTGCAGAGCGGGCAGCTGGCACTCTTCGTCAGGCTCGGTGCAGACTATAATAACAACTTCTACGAGTATGAGATACCGCTGAAGCTGACTCCGGCAGGACGCTATAGCCTCTATTCTGAGTCAGAGCGCACAGTAGTATGGCCTAAGGAAAACATGCTCAACATAGAACTGAGCAAGTTTACCAACCTGAAGAAGGTGCGTAACATAAAGAGAGCAAACAATGAGCTGACCCTGAACGACCTGTATTCAGAGTATGACCCGGACAACCAGAGCAACAAGATCAGCATCGTGGGTAACCCCTCACTGGGCGAGGTGAAGGCGATGATGATAGGTGTGAGAAACCTGTCGAGCGACGTCAAGGACGGCGAGATATGGGTGAACGAGCTACGACTGCTTGAGCCGGAGAGTGAAGGAGGATGGGCAGCTGCAGCCAACCTGAACGTGCAGCTGTCTGACCTGGGCAGCGTACAGGCTACGGGCAAGTATATCAGCGACGGATATGGAGGAATGGAGCAGAAGGTGACACAACGCTCCACGGAGAAATATGCCACCTATTCGGTAACGACAAGCCTGGAGCTGGGCAAGTTCTTCCCCGACAAGGCCAAGGTTACTGCACCTTTATATTATAGTATCACGCGCGAGAGAGTATCACCTAAGTACAATCCGCTGGATACTGACATGCTGCTGGATGACGCGCTGGAGTCGAGCAGCAAGCAGGAGCGAGACTCTATTGAGAGTATTGCGATAACAAAGACGGTGAACAAGAACTTCTCACTCTCCGGTGTGCGCTTCGGTATCTCCACCAAGCGACACCCCATGCCGTATGACCCGGCAAACTTCACATTCTCATACAGCCACTCCAGCAAGCATACCGAGGGCGAGTCAAAGGTGTATGAGAACGAGGACAACTGGAGAGGAGCCATTGCATACTCGTGGACACCGGTATATAAGGCGTACCTGCCATTCAAGAATATCAAGTCGAAGTCTAAATATTACGACATCCTGAAATCGTTTACCCTCAACTGGCTGCCCCAGAATATCTCTGCAAACACGGAGATGACGCGCTACTACTATGAGTTGCAGGAGCGCGACCTCGATGACCTGGGAAGCGGACTGGCTCTGTCACCCACGTTCAACTCACAGTTCCTCTGGAACAGAAGTTTCTCAATGAGATGGGACCTCACGAAGAACCTGCACATGAGCTTTAGCAGTGCAACCAGGGCAGAGATTGAAGAGCCATACACAGTGGTGAACAAAGACCTGTATCCGGACCGTTATCAGGCTTGGAAGGACTCAGTGTGGACAAGTATCAAGAAGATGGGCACGCCATTGGATTACAATCAGAACTTCAATGCATCATACCAACTGCCGCTGAACCAGATACCTGTGCTGAACTGGCTGACCGCTGACGGCTCGTATAGCAGCACCTATCAGTGGGCCCGAGGAGCAGAAGAGGACGGAAAGATAAAGTATGGTAACACAATATCAAACAATCGTACCATCAACATCAACTCTACGCTGAAGATGGACAATCTGTATAACCAGATACCTTTCCTGAAGAAAGCCAATGAACGCTTCGCTAAACCGATGTCAAAGACACAGTTGAAGAAGAAGGCTGAGGCAAGAAAAGCAGCTAAGGCAAAGGCTAAAGAAGAAGCGGCCAAGGCTAAAGAGGAAGCTGAGAAGAACGGAGAGTCTGCAGATGGTCAAAAGAAGAAAGAGGCACAACAGACGGCCAAGAACAATCCGAAGCTGAAGAACGCATTCTCGCGTGAAATCACCATCAATGCCGATACATCGATGGTCATAAATCACGGAAAGAAGAGCCGCCGCCTCGTAGTATCAGCAAAGGACGCTGAGGGACACCCCGTGAAGGTGAAGTATAAGAAGGTTGACGACAATAGTATTAAGGTGTACAATAATACAGACAGCGCCATGAGCATTAAACTGTCGGTAGTGGCACTGGAGCCATTGGAGAACATGAAGTGGTATAAAGTAGCACAGAGCGCTGCCAGACTGCTGATGATGGTCAAGAGCATCGGCGTAACATACCGCAATCAGTACTCTATGGCACTGCCGGGCTTCATGCCTATGGTGGGCAATGTCTTCGGACAGAGGTCAGGAGGCGCTATGTCACCGGGACTTGACTTCGCCTTCGGCTTTATCGGAGACAGCTATATAGACAAGGCAAGGTCAAACGGATGGTTGCTTCACAACGACACACTGTCAACACCCGCCACCACAAACAAGACCCAGGATGTGCAGGTACGCATGACGCTGGAGCCTATCAGGAGCCTGAAGATTGACCTCAATGCTGCCCATACCCAGACGAGGTCAAAATCCATACAGTATCAGTATGGCAACAGAACGACACAGAGCGGAACATTCTCAATGACTACCATAAGCATCAAATCAGCATTTGAAGGTATGGGAGACGCAAACAATGGCTTCCACTCTGCATCATTCGAGAAGTTCTGCAGCTTATTGGGTGAGTATCACGCGAGGGTGCAGAATCAGTATATCGGAACTACTTATCCTAAAGGCAGTGGAGATTTGGAGGGACACTACTTTGACCCAGCCAATGGAGAGATGGACAGATATAGCGCTGACGTCATGGTACCGGCATTCTTGAAAGCCTACACCGGCTATAGCGGACTGAAGATATTCCCTACCCTTGCCAAGATGCTGCCGAACTGGACACTGAAGTATAGCGGACTGACACAGCTGACATGGTTCAGCGAACGCTTCAAGAGCTTCAATATCAATCACGGATACAAGAGCATCTACGCCGTGGGATCATACAGCTCATACAATACATACCTTGAGTTTATGGGAGACCAGATAGGTTTCATTGCCGACTCGCAGACAGGAAGCGTTAAGCCGAACTCTATGTTCAACGTCTCCACCGTCAGCATCAACGAAGCCTTCTCACCGCTCCTTGGCATTGACTTCACACTGCCTAACGACCTTACATTCAAGGCAGAGTATCGCACCACGAGAGTTCTCAGCCTCTCCATGACGAGTGTGCAGATCAACGAAGCAATATCAAAGGACTGGGTATTCGGAATGGCTTATAAGATAAAGGATTTCCGCTTATTCAACAGCAGAGCACGTCTTGCTGCCAGAACCAAGAACAAGGCAAAGGGCAGCGAGGATTCAGACACTAACAAATCCGCATCCAAGAGTTCAACCACCACAAAGGGAACCGGCTTTGCCCACGACCTCAATATCAGACTGGACCTGAGCTACCGCCAACAGGCCGCCATAACGCGTGACATCGCCACCATCACATCCACCGCTACATCAGGCAACAATGCCTTCAAACTGGCATTTGCCGCTGACTATAGCCTCTCCAAACTGCTCACCATGAGCATCTACTATGACCGACAGAGCAACACCCCGCTGCTGTCATCAAGTTCTTACCCAACGGTAACGCAGGACTTCGGAGTCTCAATGAAATTCTCATTAACAAGATAAGCTAACATTAACAACTAAAACCAATAGACAGTATGGTTTATAAGTATGACTTCCTCATTATCGGCTCAGGCGTTGCCGGAATGAGCTACGCTCTCAAAGTAGCGAGAGCACACAAAGGAAAGATATGCCTAATATGCAAGACAACACTGGACGAGGCCAATACGGCACGTGCACAGGGAGGTATTGCATCTGTGACAAATGTTATCGTAGATGACTTTGAGAAACACATCCAAGACACTATGATAGCAGGAGACTACATCTCTGACCCTGCCGCAGTGGATCAAGTGGTACGCATGGCACCGTCACAGATTAAGGAACTCGTGGAATGGGGAGTGAACTTCGACAAAACGGAGGATGGGCTCTTTGACCTTCACAGAGAGGGAGGACACTCCGAATTCCGTATTCTGCACCACGCAGATGATACCGGCGCAGAGATACAGCGCGGACTGATGGAGGCTGTAAGGAGCAATCCTGACATCGAGATAAAGGAGAACCATTTCGCTGTAGAGGTGATAACGCAGCACCATCTGGGCATAGAGGTGACCAGGCAGTCTAATGACATAGAATGCTACGGTGCCTATATCCTCAACCCCGAGACCCAGAAAGTGGACACCTACCTGTCCAAAGTCACCGTAATGTGTACCGGAGGATGCGGCGCTGTCTATCAGACCACTACCAATCCGGTCATAGCCACCGGCGACGGCGAGGCAATGGTCTATCGCGCAAAGGGAACCGTAGCCGACATGGAGTTCGTACAGTTCCACCCCACTGCGCTCTATCATCCCGGAGAGACACACCCCGCATACCTCATCACGGAGGCAATGCGCGGCTACGGAGGTGTGCTGCGTCTGCCTACAGGAGAGACATTCATGGAGAAATATGACGAGCGTCTTTCCCTGGCACCGCGTGATATTGTTGCACGTGCAATTGACAAGGAGATGAAGATACACGGAATAGACCATGTATGTCTTGATGTGACACATAAGAATCCTGAGGAGACAAAACATCATTTCCCCAATATCTACGAGAAATGCCTCTCTATCGGAATTGATATTACAAAGGAGTATATCCCCGTCAGACCTGCTGCGCACTATATGTGCGGCGGTATAAAAGTGGATCTCAACGGCTGTTCGTCAATCAAACGTCTCTATGCCCTGGGCGAATGCTCATGTACCGGACTGCACGGAGGCAACCGTTTGGCATCCAATTCGCTCATCGAGGCCGTAGTATATGCCCAGACAGCATCTAAGCACTCTCTTGACCACATCGACGAGTATGATTTCAACACTCTGGTACCGGAATGGAATGACGAAGGCACTATGACGAATGAGGAGAAGGTGCTCATCACGCAGAGCGTCCATGAGGTAGGCACTATCATGGCCAACTATGTCGGCATCGTACGCTCTGACCTGAGACTGAAGCGTGCCTGGGTGCGCCTTGACACTCTCTACGAAGAGACAGAGGCCCTCTTTAAGCGAGTTAAGGCAAGCAAGGATATCTGCGAACTGCGTAATATGATAAATGTCGGATACCTCATCACACGCTGGGCAATAGAACGCAAGGAATGCAGAGGCCTGCATTTCACCACGGACTACCCGCATCATGCGTATGACAAGCAAGGCTAACAGTGACTATCCTCATTAGATGACAAGCAAGGTTATCCTACATATATCCCTCAGCATCTTCATGCTTTTCAGCGTGTTATGCGCTGAGCCACTGTACGGCAGGCAATTCATTACCGATGATGACACCACCCCCGGCGATTCTGTTACAGCCCCCCTTGACTCTGTACAGGGGGGACTGGACACCATCCCTGCCCTGCCCTGGCCACAGTCGCTGCAAGCTTCGATTGATACCATCGTATCAAAATCAAAGCTGCTGAAGACATCACAGATGGGGCTTTACATATATGATCTCACAGCCGATTCTGCCATTTATAGCCGCGATAGCAAGCAAACCCTGCGTCCCGCATCTACAATGAAGCTCATCACCGCCATTACGGCGCTGGATAAGCTCGGCGGGGCTTACCTCTACAAAACACGGCTCTGCTATAGCGGAGATGTCATTGACTCACTTCGCACGCTCAGGGGGAACATCTATCTCATCGGAGGCATGGACCCAATGATAGGCACTGATGACATACGCGCATTCATCTCAAGCATAAAAGAGCTGGGCGTTGACACCATACGCGGCAACATCTGTGCTGACCGTAGCATGAAGGACACCGACCTCTATGGCGAAGGATGGTGTTGGGACGATGACAATCCTGAGTTGTCTGCACTCGTCTATCACAGGAAAGATGCGCTGATGCAGAAATTCTTTAACATGCTGAGCGACAACGGAGTGGTTGTCATAGGTTCTTTGGACGAGAGGCGCTGCCCCAACGGAGCATTTGAGATATGCTGCCAGACCCACAGCATAGACCAGATATTAAACCGTATGATGAAAGACAGTAATAATCTCTTTGCCGAAAGCTTGTTCTACCAGATAGGACTGACCCGAGGACGTCCCTCAACAGCCAAGAAAGCCGTTGCCGCAGAGGAGGAGATACTGAAAAATATGAAGATGCAGGACGTGCCGCATCGCTTTGCTGATGGGTCAGGGCTCTCATTATATAATTATGTGTCAGCCGAATTAGAGGTGGCTTTTCTCCGCTATGCCTACGAGGACGCCAATATCTACACCGACCTCTTCTCACATCTTCCAATAGCCGGAGTTGATGGCACATTGGAGAAACGTATGCGGGGAACAGCTGCAGCAAACAATGTCAGGGCCAAGACAGGCACTCTGTCTGGCGTATCAAGTCTCAGCGGATACTGTACCGCACCCAACGGACACATCCTCGCCTTTGCCATCATCAATCAGGGCCAGCAGAACAACTCACGCGCAAAAGCGCTGCAGGACCGCATCTGCACCGTCATGTGCCGGTAATTATGAATTATAAATTAAATTGTAAATTGTACATAGTAAATTGTACATAAACATTATGCAACGCGTAATCATCACAAACACTATCCAATCAGACCTGCTTGCAGCCTTCAATGACTGTGAGCATGACCGCACCTTTATCCTCACTGATGAGACCACCCGCCAGCTCTGCTGGCCCATGATAAAGGACTTTCCCTATCTCGCTGATGCCCATCTTATAACCATCGGGGCCTCAGACATCAATAAGACTCTTCAGTCCACCACACACGTCTGGGAAGAGTTGCAGCGCGGAGGCGCAACCCGCCACTCATTGCTCATCAACCTTGGAGGCGGTATGGTGACAGACCTCGGGGGCTTTGCTGCCAGCACCTTCAAGCGAGGCATAAACTTTATCAACATCCCCACGACCCTTCTCGCAATGGTTGATGCAAGCGTAGGAGGTAAGACCGGAATCAATTTCGGCTCGCTGAAGAATGAAATAGGTGTTTTCAATGACTCTAAGTACGTGCTGCTCTGCACAGACTTCCTGCAGACACTCGATGATCAGAATCTCTTCTCCGGCTATGCAGAAATGCTGAAGCACGGGCTCATCTCCACCCCGTCACATTGGAACGAGCTCATCGCCTTTGACATCACCCTCCCCGACGCGGCCACACTTGCGCGGCTCCTCGCCACATCAGTAGCCGTAAAGGAAAGAATCGTCACCGAAGACCCACACGAGCACGGCATTCGCAAGGCTCTGAACCTCGGCCACACCATAGGACACGCATTTGAATCGTGGGCCATGAGGCACGGACATCCCATACTTCATGGCTATGCCGTAGCCTTCGGAATCATTCCTGAGCTTTACCTCGCATGTACCAAAACCAACTTTCCACAGAACATCATGCGTCAGGCTGTGAGCTATATACGTTCCGTTTATGGCACGCTGCCTGTCACATGCGACGATTACCCCGAACTTCTTGAGCTTATGACCCACGACAAGAAGAACATTGCCGGCACTATCAACTTCACATTGCTCGGCAATATCGGCGACATATTAATCAACCAAACAGCGACAGAAAAGGAAATCTTAGAAGCTCTTGACTTCTTTCGCGAAGGATAAAGGCCCGTTCTGTTAATTTGTTTGCACAATAGCCCATATTTTCGTCAAAATGTTTGCTCATGTCATAAAAAAGATATAATTTTGCACAAAATTTAATCAAAATAGTAGCAAAAACGTCATTTTCACTCAACATGAGCACACTCATTAAGCCTGAAGGCTATAAACCCCTCCTTGACTTGTGGCAGACGGAGCGCGGCATCAAGCTCATCGGAGATTTCTTCCAGAGCAATCTTGCCACAGAGCTTCGCCTACGCCGTGTCACGGCTCCACTCTTCGTCATGCAGGGTCTTGGCATCAACGATGACCTCAACGGTGTTGAGCGCGCCGTAACATTCCCTATCAAAGATCTTGGAGACCGCAAGGCAGAGGTTGTTCATTCCCTCGCCAAGTGGAAGAGGCTCACTCTGGCCGAGTATAAGATAAAGCCGGGATTTGGCATCTATACCGACATGAACGCCATTCGCGCCGACGAAGAGCTGGACAATCTCCACTCACTCTATGTGGATCAGTGGGACTGGGAGGCTGTCATAACGCCTGAGCAGCGCAACCTGGAGTTCCTCAAGTCTGTAGTAAGGAGAATCTACTCTGCCATTCTGCGCACAGAGTTCCTCATGTCTGAGACATATCCTCAGCTGAAGCCATTCCTGCCACGCGAGATACATTTCATACACTCCGAGGAACTTCTTCAACTCTATCCCGACCTCTCACCAAAGGAGCGCGAGGATGCGATATGCAAGAAGTACGGTGCTGTATTCATCATGGGCATTGGAGGCAAGCTCTCCAATGGCGAGAAGCATGACGGACGTGCCCCGGACTATGACGACTGGACCACCCCCAACAGCGATGGTTTCCTTGGTCTCAACGGTGACATCCTGATATGGTATCCCATTCTGGAGCGCAGTTTCGAACTCTCTTCCATGGGCATTCGCGTTGACAAAGAAGCTCTCCTGCGCCAGCTCGAGCTTGAGAACAAAGAAGAGCGCAAGTCTCTCTACTTCCATCAGCGCCTGTTAAACGACTCACTCCCCGCCACGATAGGAGGCGGCATAGGACAGAGCCGACTCTGCATGGTACTGCTTCAGAAAGGCCACATCGGAGAAATCCAAGCATCCATCTGGCCGGACGAGCAGCGTGAGGAATGCCGCAAAGCTGGCATGATACTCATATAAGCGAGCATGAGGGAGACCTCAAGACTGGCATGATACTTATATAAGCACAGCAAATGAAACAAAAAAGCAGATTAATGAGTTTCGATTCATTAATCTGCTTTTTTTGTTTCTGCCCTATTCCACTTACAAAACTACTGTGGTATTTGAGGATTTCTGTGGTTCTTGGGGATTTGTGTATATTGAAATCATTTATTTTGCAGGCTTATTGTTCTGCCTCTTTCCTCGTGCCATGCGTTCCATCACCTGGCGCTTGAACTGCTCTTCAGCCTTCAGGCATGCCAGAACCTTCGTGGCAGGGAGCACGGTGTAGAACTTTGTGTGGTACCTCATCTGCAGCTGCTTCATCTGCAAATCAATGTTGTCCATCTTCTTTATCAGCTCCTTGGCCTCCTTGTCGTTATGCGCCTCGGTACGTCTCAGCTTGCCGTGAGCTATAAACAACTCGCGCTCCTCGTCTTGCATCTTGTGAAATATCGGGAAGAACTGTGCCTGCTCTTTCTCTGTCAGATTGGCATGAGTGGCAATAAACTGCTCCTGCTCCTTCCTGAATTTCTCCTTATCAAACTTTCTTCCCTTGCCACGACCGTCTCCCCTGTGTCCTTGATGGGACTTGCCTGCAGCAACTGCCTTCCCGTCTCTGCCATTGCTCACGGGATTCTGAATGTCCTGACGTGCTGATGCCGGCTCTGAATACATACAGATGGCAAGCAGCATCATGATGTGAAACAGTATCTTCATACGCTTTTCCTTTAATCTTCTATTATGTAGTCATACAAATCGTCTGCATCTACCATAGCATACTCATAGCAATCCTGCTTATACTCTTCGCTATAAGCAGCATCGCTGTCTGTCGTTACCACGGTTTCCTGCTTTGCCGTCATCTTCTGCGTCTCAGCAGTCTTTGAGAACGAGCCGTTGAACGCGATTGTCAGCACCACGGCAGCAGCCACGCATGCTGCAGCAGCATAGGTTATCACGCGGTGAGGCATCTTGAAGATGCGAGCGCCGCCACTGTTCTTCTCGACTGTCCTACTGGGCTCAGAAGCCTGCTCTATGCGGTTCATCACTCTGTCCGGCAGTTCGTCGAAGTATCCCTCAGGCACCTTCCAGGCACCTTTGTTCTCATAAGGTATGTCAAAATTTATCTTCATTGCACTCTTATGACGCATATTGTTTATCAAGGTTTAATCATTTTATTTAAGTTTCTCTAGTAGGCAGAAGATAGGAAATTATGGAGTTGTGACATTACCAAGCTTTGGTAATTGAGTTACCAAGCCTTGGTAATCGGGTTACCAAGCCTTGGTAATCGGTTTACCAGCCGTTGGTAATCGGTTTACCAAAACGCGGTAATAATTTGGTAATCGGTTTACCAAAACGCGGAATCAAATTGGTAAATTCACATCCAAGGGTAATCACTTGTCCCTACGTGCTAAAGTTTAATCATCTTATAAGCTATTCTTTGTCTGCGCCATGTATATACACAATGCAGACATCCGTCGCGGCCCTGTATGATGCTGGGATATGAGTACTGGCTGATTGGCGAATCCTCAAGCGTCATCCAGTGGTACCAATGTGTGCCGTCCTCGCTGATAGCCAGCGACAATGGGGTTCGAGGGCCTTTGTTCGTGCCAGGCAGGGTAGCGAAATTATTGCATATCATCACGTGGCGCACATTCTTCAGTTCCTTCGACACCTTTATCGGCTCCCTCAGCGTCACGGCATCGATGCCCGACTGATTGTTAGGGTAATCCACGAAGCCCAGCCGGCTCCATGTCCAGCCTCCGTCCTTACTGTAACATGCAGCTATACGTCCGCTGCGCTGGTCGCGTCCTTCGCGCTGAGCCTTGGTGGGGCGGGTGCGCGCCACTGCGAGCAGGGTCCCGTCTTCCAACGTCAGCAGCGACGGTTGTATGCACAGCACGCTGTCGGTCTGCTCCGGCGCGGTCATTTTCCACTCGCCTGTCTTGAGGTTATAGTGTTCAAAGTGAACAGTCCATCCCCCAGCCTCGGTAGAAGAGGGACAGATAAGGTCATCGCCTATGAGTATCGGCTTATTCTTTATGGGGCCTAAGAAACCCTTCGGCAGAGCCTCACGTTTGCCCCAAGTCTTGCCGCCATCCTTTGATTTCACCACCCAACCGGTCCAGTCCGGCACATTGCGTCCTATCTTATAGAACAGCCACACCTCGCCATTGGGCATCTCAAAGAGTACAGGATTCCAGCAAGCCTTACGGTAGCGCTTGCCTTTCACGCCATAGTCAGCCTCATGCAAGTCCGTAGAGTCTATCCCCGACAGTCCTGCCAACGCAGCCTCGTCGCTCCCGGGGTCAAACACCCCGTCGGCTGCCAGCACCGGAGCCTGCCATCCCCTCGTGCCTTTCTCCTTGCGCTGGGTGTAAATGCACACGTCAGGATTGCGCTCCTTCGTACCGCCGAAATAGGTCGTAAGCAGCGTGCCGTCCTTCAGTTCCACGATAGATGCGGAATGGGTCTCAGGATATATGCTGTGATCATACACGAACTCATCTTCCGCTATGGTGCTGTGTCTCATCGGAATCTTCACATCAAAGACCGTTGGGCTGTTTATCTCGCGCCTCTCTCCTCCCGGCATCACGCAGACAGCGCTGACACCCTGCGGCAATGTTACCTCCCAATGCAGCTGCTCCAGGGTCTTCTTCCAGCGTGACACGACAAGTCCGTGTGGAGTCCTGTAGCTGCATGAGATGCTGTCAAGGTCCTGAATGGTGAAGTCAGGCTCCATCAGCAGCCGTTCATAGCCTACGCTACCCGGGGCATTCTTTATGCCGCCCAGATCCTGATAGCACCACGCCAGCAGGTCACCCAGCAGCATCACGTGGTTGCCGGAGTTCATAGCGGGATTGGCAGTATCGCCGTTCCACAGTTCCCATATTGTCGTGGCGCCATGTTCCGTCATGTAGCCCCATGAGGGGTATGACGTGTTTGTGGCAAGCAGGAAGGCAACGTCGCCATACCCGTTGCGCGTCAATGTGCGCAGCAGGTGCGAGATGCCTATCACTCCGCAAGACACGTGGCCGCCGTTATCCACTATGATATTCCTCACCACATTATCAATTATGTTCTGCCTACACTCCTCGGGGGCTATGCCAAAGGCCAGAGCCAGGATGTTTGCCGTAGCGGTATTGTTGCCATAATATACGGAATCGGGGTACAGAGGATGTCCCGGCACCGGCGATGTCTTGCCTCCGTTGTGCAGGAAACGCCTGTTGAAGGCAGCCGTCATCACTTCTGCCTCCTGTGTCCACATCTTACAGTCCTCCGTAATGCCACACACATCGGCAAAGCGGCTCATCTGTTGCATGATGTGAATCATGTAGGCCGTAGCAATCAGCGCGCCGTCAGTCTTGCGTGCAGGGTCCTCGGAGTGTATCAGCTCCGGTTTCTCAGGTGGCATACACCAGTCGCCATATTTGTCCTTAGTCACTATGCCGTCTTTCTCATACTCCTTCCTGATGTGCTCTATCCACCTCTTTATATATGGGTAGGAGCGTCGTATGGCTGTGTCGTTGCCGAACTGCTCATAGAGCATCTCGCACGTGAACGGCAGACACGCGGGCCACGTCACATCGTCAGAATAGTAGTTCCAGAATGCCGGAGCCACATCGGGTATGCATCCGTCATATCGCTGAGCGTCACAGATGTCCTGCATCCAGCGGGTGTAGAATGCGTTGTTATCAAAGAGATAACTCTCCCCCAGCGAACCCGCCGTGCGGTCTCCCAGCCACGGCTGCCGCTCATTGCGCTGCGGACAGTCAGTAGGGAAACCGTGATAATTGTCCTTGATGCCCCACCAGGCGTTCCGGTATATCGCGTTGAGCGTAGCGTTGCTGGAGACAAAATGTCCGATGTTGTCCATATCGTCGCTCACCACGTAGGGGCGTATGTCGTCTGCCGTGACATCCTTCATGCCCTTCACCTCCACATACCGACCACCGTGATACACGAACGTGGGATGCCAGAACATTTTCTCATTCTTCTTCCGTATTCCCTCATCCCCGCAGATATAGGTATCCTCCGTCTCTGCGTCGCGGAGATTGGCGATGTAGAGTGTTGAGTCTGGGTTCAGGCGCTCGGCATACTTCACACGTATCGTATCCGCATGCCGACCACTCACGTTCAGCGCAATGTAACCTGCAATGTTCTGTTGAAGGTCAAATATGGCGCCTTCAGCTGTGCGTTTCACAAGAACAGGTCCCAGACCTTTCCCATAATCGGACAACTCGCGGGCTTGCTGGTTAGGCACCTCCGCTGCCCTCAGTTCGCCGATAGGCACCTCGGCCAGTTCCGCTGCCTGCCACAGGGCAGAGTCCTGCATGAACCCCTCACGAGTGGCGTCATAGACCTCACCGTCATACTCGTTGTTCCATCTGATAGGTCCCTCAGCAGTCACCTCCCAGGTCTTGGGACTGGTGCCGAAGCGCTGCACTTTACCGTCAGCATAGGTCACGATAAGATCCATCCTCACCTTTGGAAACCCAAAGAACGGACACTTACTGTGCTTCACATACCTCATCGGCACCGCACGACCGTTGCCGAGAATCACCATCAGGGGCAGATCTCTGCTTGCCGTCAGGGTGTTTAGCGCCGCCGTCACATCTATGCGATTGAATATCACAGACTTCCTTGTGTCCGTCTGCTGTGGTTTCAGCACGCCGTTGTCTATGCGCTGCCCATTGACATACAACTCATAGTAACCCACAACGGCAATCACCGCCTCTGCCTTCTTTATCTCCTTATTGTCCAGAGATATGGTGGTTCTCAGATAGCGTGCATTCACGCGGGTCTTGTTCGTCAGGTCCTCACCAGGCAACAAGCGGTCAAGGCCTATCCATTGTCCCTTCCAATGATTGTCGGCAGAATAGTCCTGCGCCGCTGATGACAGAGAGCATAGCAGCAGGAAACTGGCAACAACACTTTTCGTTACCTTCGCAAATGATGAAAAATATGGTCTTAGCATGTTTTGTCTCGTAAGTTAGACTGTCATTGATTCTTAATTGCTTACACGGGGCCAAAGTTACACAAAAAAAATGGATGGAGCAAATAAATCATAACGAGACATAAGAAAAATCGGGTTCTTTCTCTTGCACATCTCAAAACTTAGTCGTAACTTTGCGGCAGAAAGTATAATTATGACAGAAAGAGTTATATGAGTACAAAAGCGATGACCGATAAAATAGCCGAATACTTCAAAACGCAACCCGTCGAGAGGGCTTGGCTCTTTGGTTCCTATTCCCGTGGAGAGCAGACGGAGGATAGCGATGTGGACATTCTTGTTCACTACAAAGAAGATTCCGATGTTTCTCTATTTACCATTGGAGGCATGTATATGGACCTTAGGCGGATAACGGGACGCAATGTCGATCTGATAGAAGAGGGGACATTAGAACCCTATGCTGCCAAGACTGCAAATCGAGACAAGATATTGATATATGAGAGACCCTGAAAGAGATGCTGGAAGACTGAGGCATATAGTCACTTATGCGAATAATGTTGAGGAGATGATAGATGGTATCACTTACGAAGACTTCGCTAACGACAAAATACGCTATTTCGCCGTTATGAAGAATATCGAGGTAGTAGGTGAGGCTGCATATATGCTATCAAAGGAATTCATCATAATGCATCCAGAACTTCCTTGGCAACAGATTATAGGAATGCGTCACGTTCTGGTGCATGGGTATGCTACCGTTTCGAGTCAAAAGTTATGGATGACAGCCAAACGAGATATACCGTCTTTGAAGAATCAAGTGCAAAAATATCTTGAAGAAATAGAATAATCCGTTAACACTATAAACAAAATTGCGGCAAGCATGGGTACATGTGACTCATCGCTTGCCGCAATTGCGTTTGATATCTGTATTGTCTATCTTATTTTTTCTTATAATACCTCAGCGCCTCTGGCATCCAGGCCTGGATATTCTTGATGCGTGTCGCATCTGATGGGTGGTCGCTGAGGAACTCTGCCGTCTGAGATGAGCTGCTGGAGGCCATACGCTGCCAGAATGATACAGCCACCTGAGGGTCATATCCTGCCATAGCGGCAAAGATGAGTCCCATGTGGTCAGCCTCAGACTCATTGCTGCGCGAGTACTTGAGGTTAGAGAGATAGAAACCCTGCGAAGCTGCCATCTGTATGATGCTCTGCGTAGTGGAGCCTACTCCCACGCTACCAAGCACGGCAGCACCTATCTGAGCGCCGTACTGCTGCTTCATCTTGGTGCTCAACTGCTCAGCAGAATGCTTGGCAACAGCATGTGCTATCTCGTGACCCAGCACGATGGCCAGCGAAGCTTCGTCCTTAGTCACGGGCAGCAGACCCTCATAGACCACAATCAGACCGCCAGGCATACACCAAGCGTTCACCTGATTGTTCTGCACGAGGTTGAAGGTCCACTTATAGTATCCCACCTCATCAGCCATACCGTTGGCCTTTAGATAGTTCACCACAGCATTAGCCAGGCGCTCTCCCACACGCTTCACCATAGCGGTATTGTTGGCATTGGTAGAAAGTTTTGCAGTCTTCATAAACTCCTGATACTGCTGTGTTGACAGACTCAGCATCTCGCCATCACTTACCAGCAGAGACTGCTTCCTGCCCGTGATGGGTACCGTGTTTGTGGTGCCGCAGCCACTAAGCGCAGCAACCAACAGCATAACGAAAAATAATTTCAGTTGTTTCATATATTTTTATAAATAAATGTAATCCGCGTGCAAAAGTACTAATAAGTCACGAAATACGCAAGTGTGCGCATAAACGAAATTTGACACTTTGCTCATTTTTTTTCTTTTTTGTGGTTCTATCAACTTCTCAAGACCTCAGGATCTTGGATAAATGTTAAAAACTATCTTTGTACACAAGTTTGTGGTCCACAAGTTTGTGTACCAAGTATATTTTCTTCCAATGTTCTTGCACAATTGAAAAAATAGTAGTACCTTCGCACCCGATTTGTATAAAGGTCAAAACCCTCCCCCATCGTAAGGGGGAGTTTTAATCAACAAAAGAAAAGACATGAAAGTACTGAAATTTGGCGGAACCAGCGTTGGTTCCGTAGAGAGTATTCTGAGCCTCAAGCAGATTGTGGAGCGTGAGGCAAAAAAGCAACCTTGCATTGTGGTGGTTAGTGCCCTTGGTGGCATAACGGACAAACTTCTGGAAACATCGCGCCTGGCACTTGCAGGCGATGAGCGTTACCGCGAGGAGTTTGAGGCTATTGTGGATCGCCACCACAAGATGATAGACACTATCATTACCGATACCGCAGACCGTGAGCGGCTGTTCAACACTATCGACGCGCTGCTGGAGCAGTTGCGCAGCCTGTACTTTGGCGTTTATTTGATACACGACATCTCGCCAAAGACGCAGGATGCCATTGTTGCCTATGGCGAACGCCTGAGCAGCAACATCGTGGCAACCCTGGTGAAGGGTGCGCGATGGTTTGATTCACGCAATTTCATAAAGACAGAGAAGAAGCTGGGCCGCAACGTGCTGGCAACAGAGCGCACGAACGAGCTGGTGAAGGAGACGTTCACTCCCCTGCCCCGCATATCGCTCGTACCGGGATTTATCTCAAAGGACATGAACAGCGGCGAGACGACAAACCTCGGGCGCGGCGGCTCTGACTATACTGCAGCAATCATAGCAGCGGCACTCGATGCCGATACCCTGGAGATATGGACGGATGTGGACGGCTTTATGACTGCCGACCCACGCGTCATCAGTTCTGCCTACCCCATAAAGGAACTGAGTTTCGTGGAGGCGATGGAGCTGTGTAACTTTGGTGCGAAGGTAATCTATCCACCTACGATATACCCAGTATGCGTGAAGAACATACCTATCAAGGTAAAGAACACATTCAACCCCGACGCGCCTGGTACGGTGATACGCGAAAAGATAGAGGGCGACCACAAGCCCATCAAGGGTATCTCGTCCATCGATGGTACGGCCCTGATTACGGTTACGGGTCTCTCGATGGTGGGCGTGATAGGTGTCAACCAACGCATCTTCACCTCGCTGGCAAAGAACGGCATCTCTGTGTTCATGGTGTCACAGGCATCATCAGAGAACTCTACGTCTATCGGCGTGAGAGAGGAGGATGCCGACGAGGCAGTAAGAGTGCTCAACGAGGTCTTTGCCAAGGAGATAGAGATGGGCGCAATGTATGCGATGAAGGCCGAGAAGGGCTTAGCAACCATCGCCATCGTGGGCGAGAACATGAAGCAGACACCAGGCATTGCGGGCAAGCTGTTCGGCTGCCTGGGACGCTCCGGTATCTCTATCATAGCATGTGCACAGGGCGCATCAGAGACCAACATATCCTTCGTAGTGCGTTCGGAGTATCTGAGGAAGTCGCTTAACGTGATTCACGACTCGTTCTTCCTGTCAGAATACAAGGTATTGAACCTCTTCATCTGCGGCGTGGGAACCGTGGGAGCCAAGCTGATAGAGCAGATTGACTCTCAATACGAGACGCTGAAGGCCGAGTCAGGACTGCTGCTCAACGTGGTTGGCGTGGCATCAAGCCAGAAGGCTATCTTCTCGCGCGAAGGAATAGACCTGAAGACTTACCGCGAACAACTGAGTGCCGCAGAGCCGTCAGACACACGAAAGATGCTTGAGGGCATCATAAAGATGAATATCTTCAATAGCGTATTCGTGGATTGTACGGCATCAGCTGCCGTAGCAGACATCTACCAGTCGCTGCTGGAGCATAACGTTAACATCATCACGGCCAACAAGATTGCCGCATCAGGCGACTATGAGGCATACCGCAAGCTGAAGGAAACGGCTAAGCGTGCAGGCGTGAAGTTCCGCTATGAGACGAACGTGGGTGCGGGACTGCCTATCATAGGCACGATGAACGACCTGGTGAACTCGGGTGACAAGATACTGAAGATTGAGGCTGTGCTGTCCGGCACGCTGAACTATATCTTCAATGCGCTGTCTGAGGACGTTCCATTCTCTGAGACGGTAAAGAAGGCTCAGGAACTGGGCTTTGCCGAGCCAGACCCTCGCATAGACCTGAGCGGCAAGGACGTAGTGAGAAAGCTCGTCATCCTGACCCGCGAGGCAGGATACCGCGTGGAGCAGAGCGATGTGGAGAAGCACCTCTTTGTGCCCGATGAGTATTTCGAGGGAACGGTAGAGGACTTCTGGAAGAAGCTGCCCCAGCTGGATGCCGCTTTTGAGGAGAAACGCAAAGAACTGGCAGCCCGCAACTGCCGCCAACGCTTCGTGGCTCGCATGGAGGTAGTGGAAGGAGCGAAGAACGAGGATGCAAAGGTGAAGTGCAGCGTATCGCTGCAGGACATACCGCAGAACCACTCGTTCTATGAGCTGGAAGGCAGCAACAATATCGTAACTCTCACAACATCAAGATACAAGGAGTACCCGATGCTCATACAGGGCTTCGGTGCCGGAGCATCGGTAACGGCAGCTGGTGTATTCGCCAACGTATTGAGTATCGCAAATATTTAGACCAAAATGAAGACAATAATAATTCTCGGCGATGGAATGGCCGACAACCCAATAGAGCAGCTTGGAGGCAAGACGCCGCTGCAGTATGCAAAGACACCTTATATGGATACGCTCGCGCGCATGGGCAGGACGGGGCGTCTCGTTACGGTTCCGCAAGGATTTCCTCCCGGCTCAGAGGTAGCCAACACCGCCATACTGGGATATAACCTTGAGGAGGTGTATGAGGGTCGCGGACCGCTGGAGGCAGCGTCGATAGGCTACGAGATGCGCCCCGATGATCTGGCGCTGCGCTGCAATATCATCAGCGTGCGCGAAGACGGGACCATCAAGACCCACAATGGCGGCAATCTCTCAACAGAAGATGCGGGACCGTTGATTGAAATGCTCAACAACACCATCGGCAAAGAGGTGAACGAACGTCTGGGAGGCGATGTGGTGAAGTGGATAAGGGGCATACAGTACCGCCATCTGCTCATCATCAAGGGTGGCAGCAAGCATATCGTATGCAACCCGCCACACGATCATCCCGACGAGGCGTGGAGACCATTGCTCGTAAAGCCTGTAGCAGGCAAGGAAACCCTGCGCGAGGAAGGACGCATGACACCACAGGAGACGGCTGACCTGGTCAACGAACTGATACTGAAGTCATACGACCTTCTGCCTAAGGCACCGCTGAACGTGGAGCGTAAGGCTAAGGGAGAGCTGCTGGCAAACATCATCTGGCCTTGGAGCGGAGGTTACCGCCCAGCCATGCAGACACTCATGGAGCAGTATCCGCAGGTGAAGAGCGGCGCTGTGGTGAGCGCTGTGGATCTCATACAGGGCATCGGCAAGTATGCCGGACTGGATATCATAAAGGTTCAGGGAGCTACAGGACTGTGGGACACGAACTACGAGGGAAAGACACAGGCTGCGCTGGAGAACCTCAGGACAAAGGATTTCGTATTCCTGCACGTGGAGGCAAGCGACGAAGCCGGACACGACGGCGACGTAAACCTCAAGGTGAAGACCATCGAGAACCTGGACGCAAGGATGATAGGCCCTATCTATGAGGAGACAAAGAAATGGGATGAGCCCGTGCAGATAGCCATACTGCCCGACCACTACACCCCCGTAGAGCTTCGCGTACACGTAGGAGAGCCCGTACCGTTCATCATCTACTACCCCGGCATAGAGCCCGACGCAGTACAGACATACGATGAATACACCTGTGTTGGCGGGGGATACGGCATACTGAGACTGCAGCAGTTCATGCAATGCCTGATGGGAAATGCATAATTTCGTTCAAGAGTTTGCGATAACATCGCAAACACATAGACACAATTTCGCAAATATATATACACTTTAGCTCGTAAATTTAAGACATGAAATACTATTCTACAAACAAGCAAGCCCCCGAAGCCACTTTGGAAAAGGCTGTCGTGAAGGGTCTGGCAGAGGATA
>JAEEGL017271971.1_pt1 | contig 24278 bp, 22 predicted proteins | sample 9134231 | NCBI WGS metagenome assembly JAEEGL01 (sample SAMN16246548, study PRJNA631951) | gut metagenome | biome: gut microbiome; feature: rumen; material: fiber-attached | host: Bos | place: Iran: Karaj | collected 2018-10
CAGGAGGTCTTGGGCTCGCTTATGCGGTAGGTAAAGCCGTAATCGTTCACGCTGACGGCCTTGGGATCGGCGCCGGTCGCGTCGGAAACAAGGCGGGTCATCTCGTCCTGAAACACCTCGGGCGAGGCTACCGTTGCGTGAAAGTCGTAAAAGCGGCCCTTCTTAAACGCCTCGGGGCGGTTCTTGATCTCGCTCTCGGACAGCGCCTTGCCGAACACCTCTTTATAGTATTCGGGGGTGTAAAGACCGTACAGCTCGGTGCCGGATACGGTCACTCCGAGCACGCGGGAGTTGGCCCCGTCTTCCGCCATGCCCTCGCGTATCATGTCGGAGAGCTCTCCGAAGCTGTATTCGGTGGGCTTGCTGCGCCCGGCGCCCTGCCCCGCAAAAATGAGCAGCGCCAACGCCGCAAGTATAGCCACGTAAATCAGTATGGTACCGTATTTCTTCAAAATAAGGGTTCCCTTTCCGGTAAAGTGCCCGGGGCGGTTTTCGCCCGCGTTCTCTGCACGATACCCCATTCTATTATATTACCCCATTATACTACCATAAATCAAGCCCCACTTCAAATGTTCTTGTGTAAAATCCGTGTAAATATTGGCATGACTTAAGCGGAGCCTTGGGCGCGGCCGATATAAAATTGTTGTACTCTGCCCGAATTGCTGTTATAATAGGGTGAAGCATTATAGTTGGAGGAGCAGCGCATGTATAAAGCCGCGGGGCTTGTTTTTGAGGCGTACGACTGCGGGCCGGTGTTTGAGGCGCGTGCGGAAAAGTACCGCGTCGCCGAGGGCGAGCCGCAGTTCACCCTGTTCACGACGGAGGCGGAGATCCGCTCCGCTCAGGGCGTGCGCACTCTTGATGACGATTGGCTCCGCTACATGCTGTCCGGCAGCAAGTTCTACTTTGAGCTTATAAAGCGCGGCGGCATGATGCTGCACTCCTCGGCCGTCGTAAAGGACGGGAGGGCGTACCTCATATCCGGCGACTCGGGCGTGGGCAAGTCCACGCATACCGCGCTGTGGCTCAGGGCCTTCCCGGACGCCTACGTGCTTAACGACGACAAGCCCGCGCTGATAAGGCGGGACGGAGGCTTTTCTGCCTGCGGCACCCCGTGGAGCGGCAAGCACGATATCTCGCGCCCGGAGTGCGTTCCGCTTGCGGGCGTGGCGTTTATCGAGCGCGCGGCGGCGCCGTTTATTGAGCCGATGCCCGCGCGTGAGGCGGTCAAGCGCATTATCCCGCAGACCGTGCGCCACATTTCGGGCGAGCGAATGGCCGAGCTGCTTCAAACGGTGGACCTGCTGGTGCGCACGGCGCCGTTTTATAGGCTCGGCGCAAACATGGACGAGGAGTCCGCTTTTGCCGCTGCACGCGGCATGGAAGGGTGAATACAAGTTTTTAATATACCCGTTTAACGGGGGAACTATCGGAAAGGACGGTTTCAACATTATGAAGATCAAGGAAGGCTTTGTTTTAAGGCAGGTGGCGGACGCCACCATCGTCGTCCCGTCGGGCAAGGCCTCGCTGGATTTTAACGGCATGATCACGCTTAACGACACCGGCGCGTTCCTGTGGAAGCTGCTTGAAAGCCCCACCACGCCCGAAAAGATGCTTGCCGAAATGCTTAAGGAGTACGACGTTGACGAGGCAACCGCCAAGCGCGGCATCGAGCGTTTTATCGCCAAGCTCAGCGGGGAGGGCCTGCTGGAGGAGTAATGGACGAAGCCAGAAAGACCGTCCATACCGAGCTGCGCGAAATGGAGGCCGTCATACTCGAAACGCTTGCTTCGGGAGGCGAGGTCAGCTTTTCGCCCAAGGGGCGGAGCATGCTCCCCATGCTCAGGGACGGCGGCGACAGCGTAACGCTGAAAGCCCCAGAGGAGCGCATCCCGCGGGGCGCGGTTGCCCTTTTCGTTACAAACGAGGGGGGCGGGCGCAGGTTCGTGCTGCATCGGCTGGTTAAAAAGAGCGGCGGCAGGCTCGTGTTCTGCGGCGACAACCGCAGGGAATGCGACGAGCCCGTTGACAGGGCCGCCGTGGTGGGCGTGGTCGTCCGCTATGAAAGCCGCGGCAAAAAGCACAGCCTTAAGGAGCCGTGGTACCGCGTGTACTGCGCGTGGATGGTGGCAACGTACGGTGTGCGCAGCATGGCGCTGAAGCTGCAGAAAAGGGTCTATTTGTTGTGGAAAAGGCTGAGGAAAAGGGCATAAGGCGCTCCCGCGGGGCGCTCCGCTTTATCGCGGAGAGGCTGCGCGGTCAACTGCCGGCGCTGGGGCTGCTGTCTTTTATGATGGCGGCGGTTTCCGCGCTGTCCGTTTCAATGGCCGTGTTCATGGCCCGCGCGATAAACGCCGCGTTCGCGGGGGATATGCGCGCCATGACGCTGAATCTTGTCATTATGGCGGCGGTCACGGTTGCGGGGCTGTCGCTTCGTTTTGCGTCAAAGCTCATTCAAACGCGCATGGCCTTCCGCATGGAGATGGCGCTGCGGCGCGATCTTCTTGATACCGTGCTCTCGCGCGAGCAGGCGGGCATATCCGCCTATCACAGCGGCGACGTTATGAACCGGCTCACAAACGACGTTTCCGTCGTGTCGGCGGGCGCGTCGGGAATACTGCCCAAGGTGTTCGAGCTCGTGTCAAGGCTCGTCTGCGCGTTCGTTATACTCGCGTCCATCGACTGGGTGTTCGCGCTGCTGTGCCTGGGCGCGGCGGCGGTCATCGCCGTGTTCTCGCTCGTGCTGAGGCCGGTGCTCAAAAAGCTGCACCGCCGCGTGCAGGAGACCGAGGGCGACACCCGCGCATTTATGCAGGAGACCGTTGAAAACGGCCTTGTCGTGCGGGTGTTCGGCGCAAAGGACCGTATGCTCGAGCGCAGCGATATCCTGCAGGAGCGCGGCTTTAAGGCCGCCATGAAGCGGCGCTTCGTCACGGTGCTCTCCGGCGAGGGGCTCTCGCTCGTGTTCACGCTCGGCGTGCTCGGCGCGCTCACTTGGGGCACGCTCAGCATAGCGGGGGTTTTCGGCCCGGAACGCACCATCGACTACGGCTCGCTTGCCGCCGTGCTGCAGCTCGTGTCGCAGGTGCAGACGCCCTTTGCCGCGCTGTCCGGGCTTGTGCCGCAGTACTTCGCCATGCTCGCCTCCGCCGAAAGGCTCATGGAGCTTTATGCCGTAGACGAGGAGCGCGCCTTGGGCGAAACGCCCTCGCGCTTTGTTTCGGCGGAGCTTCGTGGGGTAAACTTTTCCTATTATAAAGAGGGGGCGGAGGTGCCCGTGCTGAAGGACGCTTCGCTTAAAATTTCGCGCGGCGAGTACGTTGCGATAGCGGGCATTTCGGGCATAGGCAAGTCCACGCTGATGAAGCTGCTTCTGGGCGTGTATTCGCCGGACGGCGGCAGCATAGAGCTTGAGACCGACAGGGGCATGATGCCGGCGTCGGCCGCGACCCGCTGTCTGTTTGCGTACGTTCCGCAGGGCAACCTGCTGCTGTCGGGCACCCTGCGTGAGAATATCGCATTCTTCAGCCCCGACGCGGACGACCCCGACATACTGCGCGCGGCGCAGGTCGCGTGCGCTTCGGAGTTTATAGAAAAGCTCCCGAACCGGCTCGATACCCGCATAGGCGAGCACGGCATGGGCCTTTCCGAGGGTCAGGCGCAGAGGATAGCCGTCTGCCGCGCCGTGCTGCGCGGGGCGGACGTGCTGCTTTTGGACGAGGCCACTTCCGCGCTCGACGCGGACACCGAGGCAAGGCTGCTTGAAAACCTGCGCGCATCGGGCGTTGAAACGGTGGTCATAATAACCCACCGCGAGGCGGCGCTTCGCGTGTGCGACAGGGTTTTGAGGATAGAAAACGGCAGGGTCGCAGAGGACGCAGCGCGCCCCGCCGCACAGAAATAATACGGTGTGACAGCCGGGAAAGGCGCCCCAAAAGGGCAGAGGGAACCACATGATCATTATCGGTATATGCGGCGCGTCAGGCAGCGGCAAATCGACCCTTGCGGAGGAGATACGCGCGTCGCTCGACTGCGAGACCGTCATAATCGGCCAGGACTGCTACTACATCGACCAGAGCTACAAGCCCTTTGAAGAGCGCGTGACCACCGACTACGACGACCCCGGCATCTTCGACCATGACGAGCTGCTTGCCGACATGGACGCGCTGGCCTCCGGCAAGCCCATAACCAAAAAGGGTTACGACTACGCAAACCACGTCCGCGCCGACAGCGAGGAGCTCATCTCCCCGCCCGACGTCGTAATACTGGAGGGCATACACGTTTTTCACGACGAGCGTCTGCTTGAGCGGATGAACCTCAAGGTCTATATGCACGTCGATCCGGATATGTGCCTGCTGCGCCGTATGCTGCGCGACACCAAAAAGAGGGGCCGCTCGATCGAGAGCGTATCCGAACAGTACCAAAAGACCGTCAAGCCCTGGTACGACAACGTGGTATCGCGCTATATCCGCTGCGCAGATTTCGCCGTTATGCACGGCGGGCGCAACCGCGGCGCGATAGACGCGATAAGCGCCTATATCACCGTGGCGCTTTGGGCCGAAAGGGCCGAGGGCCGCAAAAAGGAGCGCAGCGCCGACTCCGATGACAGCGTCATGGAATAAAACCGCGTTAAAACGCGCAAATTACCCCCGAGGGGATACAGTATGAAAAGGCTTTTGACCGGCGAAAAGAGAAGGACCATGATAGCGGTCGCCGCGATAGTGTTCGGGGCGGTGCTGTTTTACGTGTTGCTGCAGAATTTTTCGTCCGTTCGCGCCGCGTTTTTAACGCTTAAGCGGGTCCTCGCGCCCATCGTTTACGGGCTGTGCGCGGCGTTTGTCATAAACCTGCCCATGAGCCTGTTTGAAAACAAGCTCTTCCGCAGGCTGCGGCAGAAAAAACCCGGCGCCGCAAGGGGGCTTTCGCTGGCGCTCGCGTACATTTTGGTGCTCGGGTTCGTCGCGCTGCTCATAGCGCTGGTGGTCCCCCGCGTCACCGAGGGCGTTATACTGCTCTCGTCCAACTCCGGCGCATACGTCGAGGCCGTCTCGAAAAAGCTTGAGGAGCTTGCGGAAAAGCTCGCCTCCTCGCCTGAGGCCTATGATATAGTCGAAAAGGCGGTCAACAACTTTATCGACAAGCTGCGCGCGTTTGCCGTGGACTTCCTGCCCAAGCTGCCCGGCATCACGGTGTCGGCGCTCGGCGTGCTGTACAGCGTGCTCGTCACGTTCGTCATCAGCATCCACGCCCTTATATATAAGGAAAGGCTTTGCTCCTTCGCCCGCCGCATCGCTACCGCCCTCGTGCCTCAGCAGCATATAAAGGGCTTCTTCGGCTACTGCACCTACGCCAACTCCACCTTCAAAAAGTACATATTGGGTCAGCTTTTAAGCTGCCTGCTCATCGGCGTGCTGTGCTACGCCGGAATGCGCATTCTGTCCATGCCCTACCCCGAGCTTATCGCCGCGTTCATCTGCGTGGCGGCGCTCATACCCATAATCGGCCCGTGGGTCAGCATCGGGCTTTCGGCGTTCATAATACTCATGTCAAGCCTTAACGACCCGTGGAAGGCGCTGTGGTTCATAATAATGATGATAGTCATACAGCTCGTGGACGACAACGTGGTGTACCCGCGCATAATGGGCGGCTCGATAGGCGTGCCGGGTATCCTTGTACTTGCGGCGATAATCGTCGCGGGCGGGCTCTTCGGCATACCGGGGCTTCTCGTCGCGGTGCCCACCGCCGCCGTCATACGCCGCGTGTTCACCGACTGGATAGCAAAGCGCAACGGCGAGCGCGCCGCCGAGGCCGAGGACGCCGGCGCAGGGGCGGATCCGCCCGAGGAGCCGGAAAAGGCGTGAGCGAAAAACACAAAACCTTTTGCATATAACGAACGGCAGCCCCGATTTATCGAGGTTGCCGTTGCTTTTTCCGCGACCGAAGGGAGCCGTGCGGGTCGGCACGGTCGCGCCGCGCTGTGAAATGCGAACGACCGTAAAAACGCATATAACGAACATCAGCCCCGACTTCGTCGAGGCTGATGTTGCTTTTTCAGAAAGGAAGAAACCAATGACCCCGGGTGACCCCGGCGCCCGCTTCGGGTAAGAACGCCCGTTTGGCGGGTAGACTCTCGCTCCGGGGGTTGACCGGGCCCCCGTGCGTTAGGGCTGCGTTTTTGTTGCCCTTCACCTATATAACGAACGAGCGCGAAAAAGGTTCCCGGTTTTTCAAAAAAATTTTATGCGAACCGCTCCGAGGCGTTGAAGGCGGCGCAAAGCGCCTTGTACTCGCCGAAAACGGTAAGGCGGTCGTTCTTGACGAACACCGTGTGCGCGCCGGGGCCCTCCACGCTGCCGTCCTTGTGCTCCACCAGCATAACGAGGACGTTCTGCTTCTCTTTAAGGCCGGAGGCCGCAAGCTCCACGCCGTCAAGCGCGGGGGGCACCTCGCGCAGCACCACCTGGGCTATCGCGCCCTTGCCGATATGGTCGATCAGCATTATCGAGTTCGCCGCCTCATGGCGGAGCATTTTCCCTACGAATTTCGAAAGCAGCGAGTCGAGCGCGTTTCTGACGGCGGGCACGCGCATGGTAATGATTATAAGGCCCACCGCTGCAAGGGGCAGCAGTATGCTCGTGATATAGCCGCCCACCTGAGCGACCTTGAGCGAAAGGAAAACGTTGACGAACGCGGATACGACGGTGATGTTGAAAACGTACCCGAACAGCATCGTTACGCGGGCGAGCCTCCTTCTGCGCTTGGTCGACAGCACCATCTCGCTTTCGCGCGTGGTAAAGCCGATGCCCGTCAAAAGCGAAGTCACCTGAAAGCGCGCCTTATCCTCGGGCAGGCCGACGAAGCGGAACAGAATCGTGAAAAGCTCCGAAATGACCCAGTAAACAAGTATCAGCAGCGCAAAAAGCGATGCGGCAACGTATATGTTCATAACGCTTTTCCGCCCTCGGGCGGCCCTTTCGATATCAGTTTATTCGATTGTAGCACTAAACAGTCCGTGATTCAAGGCAAAACCGGCGTTCCGCAGAAAAGCTCCCCGAGGGCGGCCCCGGGGAGCTTGGCAGTTTTTTTACGCTTCGGGCTTGCGCTTGCGCGCAAGGTATTCGTCAAGCTCGGTCCTGACCTTTTCGGGCAGCTCGCGGCTTACGGGGCACACGGCGGCGCACGCCATGCGGCGGGTGAACTCCGCGATAAAGTCTATGTCGCGCAGCAGGCGGCCCTCGTCAAGCACCGCCGGAGTGTCGTAGCGGCAGTGTATGGGGGCGAAGGTCTCGGACGCGAGCCGCGCGAACGACAGCGCGGGCACGCCCTTGTCGGCAAACGGGGTGGAGTCGGACGAATACACGCCCACCCGCGCCGCAACGGGGAACCCCAGCTCGGCGCCCATGTAGCCTATGTAGTGGGCCAGCTTTTCCTCGGCGGAAACGCAGGCAATGAATTTGCCCAAAAGCGACCCTATCATGTCGAGGTTTATGTTGAGGGCGGTCACAGCAAGCTCCTCCTCGTGTGCGGCGACGTACGCCTTGGAGCCTAGAAGCCCCCGCTCCTCGCTGCCGCAGAACACGAACCGCAGCCCGTAATTGAGCTTTTGTCCGCGCAGCTTCTCCATAACGCCCAAAAGCCCCGCGCAGCCGCTCATGTTGTCGTACGACCCGTGCGACAGCGCGGTGGTGTCGTAGTGCGCGGTCAGCGTCAAATATTCGCCGCGCTCGCCGGGGATCTGCGCCACCACGTTGTGGCTCTCGCCGTCATACTCGCGCTGGCGTATGCGTATCGTCACCGTGGGGCTGCCCATGCGCGCAAGCCTTGCCGCCTGCGAGGTGTGCAGCATGGCGCACGGCACCTTCTGCTTTTCGCCCACGATGGCCTCGCGCAGGTCGCGCTCGTCTATATCCTCATGCGGGTAGTACATGTTCCCGTACCGGAACAGCAGGCCGACGGCGCCGGCGTCCATAAGGTCCTGATAGCCGAAGAACCCAACGCCCTGCGTGTCCAAAAGGACTATCTTCCCCTTTGCGCCCGCAAGCGATACCTTGTCGAGCGCGGGCATATAGTAAAGCGGAGCCGTCACTTCGCCGCTGCCGCAGCAGAAGAACCCGCGGCAGGGTATGGACTCGCCGTCCGCAATGACCTCGGCCTCCTCTATCTCGGCCATCGCCACGCGAAAAGCCTCGATGCGCGCGTCAACGCCAAGCGCCTCGCACTCCTTTTTAAGGTATTCGGCGGTCTCGAGCTCCTCCGGAGTGCCGCTCCTGTGAACGCGGTCGGTCTCGCGGAATATGCGCATCACGTCCTCAAGCATGGGGCCCTCCTCACATGAGCCCGCGGTAAAGCTCGGCTATTTCGGCCTCGCTCGTGTCGCGGGGGTTGCCCGGGCAGCATGCGTCGGCAAACGCGGAGGCCGACAGGAACGCAACGTCCTCGTCCTTCAGTATGCCCTTGAGGTCGGCGGGTATGCCCACGTCGGCGGAAAGCTGCCTGACTGCGGCGACGGTGGCGTCTGCCGCGGCCTCGTCGTCCATCGCGTCTATGCCGGGCACGTTCATCGCGCGGCCTATCGCGCGGTAGCGCTTGTAGGAAACGGGCTTGTTGTACTCAAGGCCGACGGGCAGCAGTATGGCGCAGGCTACGCCGTGCGGTGTGTCGTACAGGGCAGACAGGCCGTGCGCCATGGAATGAACTATGCCCAGGCCCACGTTGGAGAAGCCCATGCCCGCGATGTACTGGCCGAGCGCCATGCCCTCGCGGCCGGCGGGGTCGTTTACGACCGCGGCGCGCAGGTTGGCGGCAATGAGCCTTATCGCCTCAAGATGGAACATATCGGATATGGTGTTTGCGCCCTTCGTGATGTAGCCCTCGATCGCGTGGGTCAGGGCGTCCATGCCGGTGGCGGCGGTCAGGCTCTTGGGCATGGTGGACATCATATCGGGGTCCACCACGGCTATTTCGGGTATGTCGTTGGTGTCTACACAGACGAATTTGCGCTTTTTCTCGACGTCGGTTATGACGTAGTTTATCGTGACCTCCGCCGCGGTGCCGGCCGTGGTGGGCACGGCTATCGTAAACACGGCGTGCTTCTTTGTGGGAGCCACGCCCTCCAGCGAGCGCACGTCCTCAAACTCGGGGTTGTTCACGATAATGCCTATCGCCTTTGCGGTGTCCATGGACGAGCCGCCGCCTATGGCGATTATGCAGTCCGCGCCCGCCGCCTTGAAGGCCGCGACGCCGTTCTGCACGTTTTCAATGGTGGGGTTGGGCTTGATGTCGCTGTAAACGGCGTAGCCGAAGCCCGCCGCGTCCAGAAGCGCGGTCACCTTTGCGGTAACGCCGAACTTGATAAGGTCTGCGTCGCTGGTAACAAAGGCCTTCTTAAAGCCCCTGGCGGTAAGCTCGGGCACGATGTTTTCGATCGCCCCGCGGCCGTGATAGGAAACGGTGTTCAGTACTATGCGTGTGGACATATAATCCCTCCTTGATCGATGTTGTACACAGTATATCAAAAAACGCGCCCCTTCGCAATCGCGAAAAGGCGCGCAAACGGTACGTTTTTATGAATTGGGGTCGTCCCCCTCGCGGTAGGGCACCACGGCGGAGGGCACTACCTCGCTTGCGGGCTCGGCGTGCAGGGCCTGATCGTCAAAGAAGATGTGCGCTCCGAAGGCCGAAAGCACCTCGGTCTTGCTCACCCCGCCCAGGAAGAACGCCTCGTCCACGCGCACGTTCCATTCGCGCAGGGTCTTGATGGCGCGCTCGTGCGCGGGCGCGTTCCTTGCGGTAACGAGCGCCGTGCGTATGGGCGAATGCTCGCGGTCGGAAAACAGCGACTGTATGTGCGCGATGGTCCGCAAAAAGTTCGCAAAGGGCCCCTCGCGAAGCGGCACGTCGGCCATTGAAAGCTCGTTCGTGCGGAAGGCCTCCATGCCCTGCTTCTTGTAGATGCGCTCGGAATCGGCGGAGAACAGCACTGCGTCGCCGTCGAACGCTATGCGTATCTGGCCAATGCCCTGCGCCGGGTCGGCGGGCAGGCTGCCGGGCAGTATGCGGCCCGCCGCAATGCCGCTGTCCACGGCCTCCTTCACGTCCGCGGCGTGCGCCGACAGGAACAGGTCGGTCTTGAACGCCTTAAGGTACGGGGTCATCTGCGCGCCGCCGGTAAGCACCGCGCGGGTTATGTCCAGCCCGTATTGCCGGATGGAGTTGAATATGCGCAGACTGGTGTTGGGGCTGTTGCGCGACATGATTATCACCTCAACCAGCCTCTCCTCCTGCAGACGGTTCAGCCCCAAAAACGCCTCGGCAAGCGGAAACGCGGAGCCCTTCCTTAAAAGCACCGCCTCGTGCGAGACCTGGTACTGCTCATAATTTTTCAGCCCCTCGCTGTCGAAAATGCGGTTCTCCTTCTCAAGGTCGAAAAGCGCCCTCGAGCTTATGCCGATCACAAGCGGCTTCGTAAGATCGTACGCCATACTGCCTCCCAAGCTTTTATAAGCCGATTATAGCATAAGGCGGACCCGCCCGCCATAGCCAAAACGGGGGAAGCCCGCCCGAAAATAATATATTGTATCGCGCCCCGCGGCGCATCGCCCCCCTTCCTTATTGACTTTGCGTCCGGACTTGGTTATATTAGGCTTGCCGATACGGCACAGGAGGGAAGAGTGAGCACTTACGTCATATCCGATCTGCACGGGTACGCGCCCGAAAAGTTCGAAGCACTGCTAAGAAGAGCGGGCTTCGGCGACGGCGACGTGCTTTATATAATTGGCGACGTCGTGGACCGCAACGGCGACGGCGGCGTGGAGCTTTTGCGCCGCATAATGGAGCGCCCGAATTACGAATTCATACTCGGCAATCACGAGGATATGCTGCTGCACTGCGCGTTCGTATTTGACGAGATAACGGACGAAAGCCTTGAAAACCTCACGGCGGACCAGACGGTGTGGCTGGAGCGATACCTTCGCAACGGCGGAGGCGTTACGCTTGAGACCCTCGGGAAGCTCGCAAAGAAGGACCGCGCCGCGTTCTGCGACCTGATGGACTTTCTGCAGAACGCCCCCGTTTACGGCGCGGTGACGGCGGGCGGGCGCGATTATCTGCTGGTGCACGGCGGCCTGCCCAATTTTTCGCCCGAAAAAAAGCTTGCCGACTATCCCGTGCACGGGCTGCTGTGGGAGCGGCCGAGGCTTGAGACCCGGTATTTTGACGATATAACCACCGTCATAGGGCATACTCCCACGCTCTATTACGGGCCGGAGCACGAGGGAAAGGTGCTGTTCACCCCCACCTGGATATGCGTGGACGCCGGCGCAGCCGAGGGTCTGGCTCCCGCGCTGCTGCGCCTTGACGACCTTAAGGTGTTCTACGGAGAAAAGCAATAAAACACACTTCAAGCCCGTCAAACGCCCCCGTTTGCCCGATTTTTGGGCGGACGGGGCGGCTTGTTCACAAAAAATTCACAAAAACTCTTGCGAAGGCGCGTATACTGTGGTACAATACTTTGGTGTAAAGGGTATAAATGCGCGAATTGTCTTTGTGCATCAAGCGTATTTTTTACCGGGACGGAGGTCGCTCGGCTGTGGCAAACGGTGCCGGAGGTAAAAAGCGAGGCGGACGCAGAGCCTATCTTAACGACTTCAAGGTGGGCAGCGACGGCGAGTATTCCTATAAAGGGATCGTCTGCCGTTATACGGGCAAGCTTCCTTATAATAAGGTCAAGCTGCGCGTGGGCGTTCTTGCGGGGCTTGCCGTGCTTTGCATGGCGGCCGCCGGGCTGATACCCGCCGCGTCCATGCTGGGCATGGGCAACTTCTACGTCGTACCCTTTTTCATGGCACAGCTCGTCGCCGTGTTCATCACGGCGTGGGGCGCGGTAAGGCTCCTTTTGAACGGGGCCGAGCTGCGCGAGTACGTGTTCAAGGCGACCGTCAAACGCATCCCCGGCGGGGCTATGGCGGCGTTCATCACGGCGCTGTGCTCGCTTGCCGCAAACGTCGTTCACGTCTGCATCAACGGCTTTGGGGCAAACCCCGTTTGGCTCGCGCTGCTCATGCTGCTTCATGCGGTCACCGCCTGCGCTGCGTACCTTCTTTATAAATTGATCGGTTCGCTCACGTGGGATCTCGCGCATAAGGACACGGAGGCGGAGTCCTTCTCCGAGGCGTTCGACTTTGAAACCGACGCTTCGGCCGACAAGTGAATCACGGATTGCAAGGTCCGTTTTTCTAAACACCCCATCTTTCAAGGAGGAAAAACATGAAAGCTACAAGAATTCTTGCACTGGTTCTGGCTCTCGTTATGGCGCTCGCGCTCGCGGCCTGCACGCCCAAGCCCGTCAGCCCCGACGACAACAAGCCTACCGCCGAGCCCGCTGCCACCGAGCAGTCCGGTGACAACACCGAGAACCCCGACAACACCGAAGGTCCCGAGACCACCGAGGTTCCTGCTTATCCCACCTGGGAAGGCCGTACTCCCGATGACAAGACCCTTGTTGTCGCTTACAGCCCCTTCAACAGCAGGTTCTCCCCCTTCTTCGCTCAGACCGCTTATGACCAGGACGCTCAGAGCATGACCCAGATCGGCCTTCTCACCAGCGATCGTACCGGCGCCATCATCACGAACGGTATCATGGGCGAGACCATCAACTTCAACGGTACGGACTACACCTACTACGGTCCCGCCGATCTGAAGATCACCGAGAACGAAGACGGTACCGTCTATTATGACTTCACCCTTCGTAACGACCTGGTGTTCTCCGATGGCGAGCCCCTCACCGTTGACGACGTCATCTTCTCCATGTACGTCCTCTGCGATCCTACCTATGATGGCTCCAGCACCCTCTATGCTCAGCCCATCCTCGGTATGGAAGAGTACCGCAAGGGCATGACCACCCTCCCCGATTACCTCATCAACGTTATCGGCGAGACTGCTGCCGACTACTCCATCGTTTCCCAGGAAGACCAGGAGGCCTTCTTCACCAAGTACCACGCTGCTTCTCTGGCTCTCGCTCAGGAGATCACCGATTACTGCGTAGCCAACTATGCCGCTCACGGCGCCACGGGTCCCCAGACCTCCGCTGCTCTGTGGGGCTTTGAGACCGAGGAAGACACCGTTGAGTCCTTCGCTGCCGCTCTCGAGAAGGCTTACGGCGCAGACGTTGCCGGCATGATCGATACCGAGAACGCCGGTTCCACCGTTGAGGATCTCTTCCCCGATTGGGAAGACTTCAACACCCAGACCATCACCTACGCCGAGAATGCCGACCATATCGAAGGCATCCAGAAGATCGATGACTACAACATGCGTGTTGTTCTCACCGAGGTCGACGCCACCGCTATCTATCAGCTCGGCGTTACCATCGCCCCCATGCACTACTACGGCGAGAAGGACAAGTACGACTACGACAACAACAAGTTCGGCTTTGACAAGGGCGACCTGTCTCACGTCCGTTCCGTCACCACCCAGCCCATGGGCGCCGGTCCGTACAAGTTCATCAAGTTCGAAAAGGGCGTTATCTACTACGAGGCTAACGAGAAGTACTTCCAGGGCTGCCCCCTGACCAAGTACGTCAACTTCCTCGAGACCCTGAATGATACGGATAAGCTCAACGGTATCGTTACCGAGACCGTCGATATCTCCGATCCTTCCTTCTCCACCGACAACATCAACGCCATCGAAAAGGCCAACTCCAACGGCGAGCTGACCGGTGACGTTATCACCACCAACACCGTTGATAACCTCGGCTACGGCTACATCGGCCAGAACGCCATCAACGTAAAGGTCGGCGACGATCCCGCTTCCGATGCTTCCAAGAATCTGCGCAGGGCTTTCGCCACCGTCTTCTCCGTATACCGCAACGTCGCTATCGACTCCTACTACGGCGACCGTGCTTCCGTTATCAACTACCCGATCTCCAACACCAGCTGGGCGGCTCCCCGTCCCGCCGATGACGGCTATGCCATCGCCTTCTCCAAGGACGTTGAGGGCAACGAGATCTACACCTCCGACATGGACGCTCAGGCCAGGTACGACGCCGCTCTGAAGGCCGCTCTCGGCTTCTTCGAGGCTGCGGGCTACACCGTAGAGGACGGCAAGCTCACCGCTGCTCCCGAAGGCGCTAAGCTCAGCTACACCTTCTGGATCCCCGCTGACGGCACCGGCGATCACCCCTCCTTCATGATCGTTAACGAGGCCAAGAACGCTCTTGCCACCATCGGCATGGAGCTCGTTATCAAGGACCTCTCCAACTCTCAGGAGCTGTGGGATAACCTCGATGCTATCCAGGTCGAAATGTGGGCTGCCGCTTGGGGCGCCGCCGTCGATCCCGATATGTATCAGATCTACTATTCCGACGTAGCCAACGGCCCGACCACCGCGAAGGGCAAGAACCCCCAGGGCGGCCCCGCTCAGGGCGGTTCCAACTATGAGTACTGCATCGCCGATCCTCAGCTCGATGAGTACATCATGCTGGCCCGTAAGTCCACCGACCAGACCTATCGTAAGGCCATGTACAAGGCTTGCCTTGACATCGTTATCGATTGGGCAGTCGAGACTCCCGTCTATCAGCGTCAGAACGCCATTCTGTTCAGCACCGCGCGCGTGAACATGGAGACTGTCACTCCCGACATCACCACCTTCTACGGCTGGATGGCTGAGCTCCAGAATCTCCGCATGAACTGATAGCAAAGCTATCGATCTTTGATCAGACATTGCCCTGCGGCCTTCGGGCCGCAGGGCAATAAGTCACCGTATAGCGAGCGCCGGCAGGGCTGTCGCCGCTCGCTGTACGGTGGCATGACCATTCAAGGCACGGCGTCGGAGGAGCCCTTCCGGCCGCCGAAGCCTGATCCCACTACGATCGAACGGAGGGTTAGCCCGTGGGCAAATACATAATCAAACGTCTATTACTGGCAGTGATCATCTTCTTCTTCGTAATGCTGATCATCTACACCGTGCTTCGCTGCCTGCCGACCTCATACGTCGAGGCGATCGCACGTGAGAAGTCGCAGCAGCCCGGCTCCAAGAGCTATGAGGAATGGATGGAACAGCTGAACGCCATTTATAACCTGGATAAGGGTATTATCCCCGGTTATATAAGCTGGCTGGGCGACTTCTTTACCGGCAACTTCGGCGACAGCTGGAAGTACACCGTTCCCGTGCTGGATAAGTTCAACGACGTTGTCTGGCTCAGCTTCGAGCTCGGCCTTATCACGATGGTGCTTGAACTTGTCATCGCCATCCCCCTTGGCATCATCGCCGCGACAAAGCAGTATTCGAAGACCGACTATACGATCTCGATATTGGCGCTGGCATTCATATCGCTGCCTACGTTCTTCTTCATCGCATTGCTGAAACTCGTCTTCTGCGTCAAGCTCGACTGGTTCGACCTGTTCGGTCTTTTCAGCCGCAACTACAACCAGATGGACGCCTTCCATCAGTTCCTTGACCGCGCGCACCATCTGGTGCTGCCCATCGTGACGCTCGTCGTTATCAGCGTCGGCGGTCTTATGCGTTATACCCGTACGAACATGCTGGAGGTCCTGAACGCAGACTATATCCGCACCGCAAGGGCAAAGGGTCTTTCCGAGCGCAAGGTCATTTATCATCACGCCTTCCGCAACACGCTGATCCCCCTTGTCACCATCGTGGGCGGTTCCCTTCCGGGGCTGTTCTCCGGCGCCCTCTTCACCGAGACCATGTTCTCGCTGCCGGGCATCGGCTACACCTCTTATAACGCCATGATCGGCGGAGACATCCCCTTCTCCATGTTCTATCTCGCGTTCCTCGCGATACTCACCCTTATCGGCAACCTCATTTCCGATATACTGTACGCAGTGGTCGACCCGCGCGTACGACTTGCCTAAGAAAGGGGGCCGACTGTTATGAGTAAAGACATCGAAAAGAAAAACAATGTCAACGAAGCGGCCGAGGGCAAGCAGGAGCAGTACTCGTTAAACGACGACCGCCGCGTCAAGGTGCTTTCGCCCGGCGCGATGGTCGCAAAGCGCTTCTTCCGCAACCGCATCGCGGTCGTCGGTCTGGTCATCCTTGCGTTCATGTTCCTGTTCTCGTTCGTGGGCGGCGTCCTTACCCCTTACAGGGAGGATCAGCAGTTCTATAAGATCGAGACCCAGAACAAGGACTACGCGGGCGCCACGCTGAACGAGGAGTTCCGCTATCTCAGCGCTCCCGGACAGAAGTTCGACTCCATCCTTCAGGCCCAGCTCGTTCTGGCCGTCAACACCCATAAGGACTCCTTCACCTGGACCAAGCAGAAGTACGGCGTTGTCCAGGAGGGCGAGGACTTCTACCGCGTGACCAATCCCGACGGTACCGACCTGGGTATCGCATTCAAGAACATAGTCAAGTCCAGCGTCGAGGGCGCTTCCCTGTCCTACGACTTCGTGCTGGAGGCACTGCGCGCGTATTCCGCAAGCCAGGCTTCCTTCACGGTAGAGGGCAAGACCTATGCTCTTGACGAGGGCGGCGGCGTTACCGAAGACGGCAAGGAAGTCGCGTTCGTAAGCCGCTACGTCGTGCAGGCCATCAACGCCGACGTGTTCCTCTCCCGTCAGTTCCAGGATGAGCTCATCGTCGAGCTTGAAAAGGGCGCGACGGAGTTCAGGTTCACCGACGTCGACGGCGTTGAGAGCAGCTACGTTGTTGAGTACAAGCCCGCCGTCAAGCAGTGGGTCATCAAGAAGGGCAACGACACCCGCGTTTACGACAAGTACGCCTTCCCCACCTGGGAGCACCCCCTGGGCACCGATAAGAACGGCATGGATATGCTCACCCGTCTTATGTACGGCGGCCGTATCTCGCTCGTCATCGGTATCATAGTCGAGGCGATCTCCACGATCCTCGGTATGATCATGGGCGGTCTTGCCGGTTACTTCGGCAAGTGGGTCGATCAGCTCATCATGCGTATCGTCGATATCTTCTACTGCATCCCCTCCACGCCTATCCTCATCATACTCGGTGCGGCTATGGACGCGATGAACGTAGACCCGATGATCCGTATGCTCTACCTGATGCTCATACTCGGCTTCCTCGGATGGCCCGGTATGGCGCGCCTCATCCGCGGTCAGATCCTCTCTCTGCGCGAGCAGGAGTTCATGACTGCTACCGAGGCCGGCGGCATCTCCGTATCCCGCAGGATATTCAAGCACCTGATCCCCAACGTCATTCCCCAGATCATCGTTTCCGTTACCATGGGTATGGGCGGCACGATCATCACCGAGGCTTCGCTCTCGTTCCTCGGTCTTGGTGTTAAGTTCCCGTTCGCTTCCTGGGGCAACATCATAAACGACGTCAACAACACCTTTGTTCTTCAGAACTACTGGTTCATCTGGATACCCGCCGGCGCACTGCTGCTGCTGACCGTTCTGGCATTCAACCTGGTCGGCGACGGTCTGCGCGACGCGTTCGACCCCAAGATGAAGCGATAAGGAGGGACATATCATGGCAAAGAAACAACAGGCCGGTTATCTCTCCGCTAAGGAGTCCCGCAGGATCTCCAGGGAGAACCGCAAGATCACCAATGCTTTTGAAAAGCAGCACAAGCGTAAGGACGTTCCGGAATCCGAGTATCTTACCACGATGCACGATCCGAACAATGCGGTCGAGTTCGACGACCTGCATACTTACTTCTATACCGACGCCGGCACGGTCAAGGCCGTCGACGGCGTGAGCTTCAACGTGCCCATCGGCAAAACGGTCGGCGTCGTCGGCGAGTCCGGCTGCGGCAAGTCTGTTACCTCCCTCTCCCTCATGCAGCTGCTGCAGAGGCCGCAGGGTCAGGTAGCCTCGGGCGAGATAAGGCTCAACCTCGGCGATAAGGCCTACGACGTAACGAAGGCCCCCAACGTCGCCATGCAGAAGATCCGCGGCAACGTGGTCTCCATGATATTCCAGGAGCCGATGACGGCACTGAACCCCGTGTTCAGGATCGGCGACCAGATCGAGGAAGTGCTTGAGCTGCATAACCCCGATCACCTGACCGAGCACCAGATCAAGGACCGCACCATTGAGCTTCTCGAAATGGTCGGCATCGCCAACAGCGAGGGCGTTTACAAGATGTTCCCGCACGAGCTGTCCGGCGGTATGCGTCAGCGTGTCGTCATAGCAATGGCGCTTGCCTGCAACCCCAGGGTCATCATAGCAGACGAACCCACCACCGCTCTTGACGTTACCATTCAGGCGCAGATCCTCGATCTTCTCCGCCAGCTGAAGGACCGCATCAATTCCTCCCTCAGGTTCATCACGCACGACCTCGGCGTCATTGCGGAAATGGCCGATTTCGTCGTTGTAATGTACGCCGGCAGGATCATTGAGCGCGGCACCGCGGACGATATCTTCCATCATCCCGCACACCCCTATACCATCGGTCTTATGGCGTCCAAGCCCGTCGTCGGAAAGAGCGTCGAAAAGCTCTACTCCATACCCGGCAAGGTGCCCAACCCCATCAACATGCCCAACTACTGCTATTTCAAGGATCGCTGCGAAATGTGCGTTGCGGGCTGCGAAGGCGCTTATCCTCCCGAGATCTCCCTGAGCGAGACTCATAAGGTGAGCTGCTACCGCTACATCAACGGGGCAAAGGAGGATTGAACCCATGGCAAAAATCGTTATCGACAATACCTTCACTCCCGTGGAGTACGACCCTAAGTACATACTTATGGTCAACAGGCTGAAGAAGTACTTCCCCATCAAGGGCGGCCTCATCAAGAGGACCATCGGTTACGTCAAGGCCGTCGACGGGATCACCTTCAACCTTGAGCGCGGCACCACGATGGGCCTGGTCGGCGAGTCCGGCTGCGGCAAGACCACCGTCGGCCGTACCATACTCCGCCTTTCCGGCGGCAAGACCGGCGGCCAGGTGCTGTTCAACGGCCAGGAGGTTTACGATCTTTCGTCCAAGGAGATGCGCTCGCTGCGTCCCAAGATGCAGATCATATTCCAGGATCCGTTCTCCAGCCTCTCTCCCCGTCTTCCCGTTGGCGAGATAATCGGCGAGGCCGTTCGTGAGCATAACCTTGTGCCCAGGGCCGAGTTCGACGACTACATCGACAACGTCATGGACAACTGCGGTCTGCAGCCCTTCCATAAGGACCGTTATCCGCATGAGTTCTCCGGCGGTCAGCGTCAGCGTATCTGCATAGCCCGTGCGCTCGCCATGAACCCCGAGTTCGTCGTTTGCGACGAGCCGGTCTCCGCTCTGGACGTTTCCATTCAGGCGCAGATCATCAACCTGCTCAACGACCTGCAGGAGAAGTACAAGCTGACGTACCTGTTCATCTCGCACGATCTCTCCGTCGTAGAGCATATCTCCGACACCGTCGGCGTCATGTACCTCGGCAACCTCGTCGAGTACGGTACCACGAAGGATATTTTCTCCGATCCGCTGCACCCCTATACCAAGGCGCTGTTCTCGGCTATCCCCGTGCCCGATCCCGACGCCAAGATGAAGCGCATAGTGCTTGAGGGTTCCATTCCCTCGCCCGCGAATCCTCCCTCCGGCTGTAAGTTCCACACCCGCTGCGCCAACTGCATGGAGTGCTGCAAGACCGAAGCCCCCGAGTGGAAGGAGATCGAGCCCGGCCACTTCTGCGCCTGCCATCTGTATGACGACGTGAAGGAAGTCGGCGCCGAATAATGAGCAAGGAACCCAAAAAATACGAGGATGACGACGGTCGGCAGATCGCCGACATGAGCAGAGTCACAAGGCCCAACCTTTGGAGCTTCCGATTCCCGTCAAGCGCTCCGTGGTATCAAAAGGGCGGCAAGCCCGCCGCAAAGGACCCGGACCTTGCGGAGGATGCGCCTCCCGCCCGGGAATACCCGGGCAGCACGCTGACGCCCACCGAAAGGCGGTCGTACATGCTCGCCGCCTTGGGCGCGGGGCTCGGGATCGCAGCCATATTCGGAGTGGTGTTCGCAATAGTCATCCTGCTTATAGGGCACGCTCATTGCTGAGGCCCAAATGTGAAATCGCCGCCGCAGGCGTCAGCCTGCGGCGGCTTTCGTATTGTCCCGCGGCGCTCGCGGTGTTATAATCATAAAAAAGCAAGCTGCGCCGCAGCCGCGCAGCCGAAAGGAGCATATTATGACCAGAAAGAGCTTCGGCGCAAAGCCTTTAAGCTACCCCCAGCCCGTGTGGATCATCGCCACCTATGATGAAAACGGCGTGCCCAACGCCATGAACGCCGCGTGGGGCGGCATCAGCGAGGCCAACGAGCTGTCCGTCTGCCTCTCCCCGGGGCATAAGACCTGCCTGAACTTTGCAAAAACGGGCGCGTTCACGGTATCCATGGCCGACGCGGACCACGTCGCGGGCTGCGATTACGTCGGCATCGCAAGCGGCAACGACACGGCGGACAAGTTTGCCCGCGCAGGCTTCACGGCGGTCAGGTCCGAGCTCGTCAACGCCCCCATAATAGACGAACTCGCGGTGTGCATAGAGTGCCGCGTAAAGGAATTCAACACCGACACCTGCATATTAAAGGGCGAGATAGTCAACGTCAGCGTGCGCGAGGACGCGCTGACCGACGGCAAGCCCGACGTGGCAAAGGTGCGCCCCATCACGTTCGATCCGTTCACGGGCGCATATCACGTTGTGGGCGAAAAGGTCGGCGCCGCGTGGAACAGCGGCCGGGAGCTCATGTGAGCGGGCAGGCGCGCACCTCCCTTCGCGGCGAGGTGCGCGGGCTGATCGCCAAAAAATACGGCGCGGAGCCCGAAAGGCTGTGGCTCCGCTTCCCGGAATACGAGGTGTTCCGCCACGCGGACAATCGAAAATGGTTCGCCCTCATAATGGATATCCCCGCAAAAAAGCTGGGCATTCCGGAGGACAGGACTGTGGACGTGCTGAACCTCAAGCTGCCCGACGGCATGCTCGTGCGGCTTTTTACGTCCCGTCCCGGCTTTTACAGCGGCTACCATATCTCAAAGGGCAACTGGGTGAGCGTGCTGCTTGACGGCTCCGTGCCCATGGACGATATCGCCCCCGTGATAGAGCTCAGCTTTATGACTACCGCGTCGGCCGCAGTGAAACAGCGCCTTCGCGGGCCGAAGGAGTGGATCGTCCCGTCCAACCCGGGGTATTACGATATCGTCCATGCCTTCGACGGAGCGGACAGCATAGTGTGGAAGCAGGGCAGAGGGATCAAAAAGGGCGATACCGTGTTCATTTACGCGGGCGCGCCGGTCTCCGCAATACTCTATAAAACGGAGGTAACGGAGACCGATATACCCTTCGATTACCGCGGGGACGGTCTTACCATCACCTCCGTTATGCGCGTGCGGCTTAAAAGGCGCTACCCGCCCGAGCGGTTCACGTTCAAGGTGCTCAACGACTCATACGGTATCTACGCCGTCAGAGGCCCCAGAGGGATACCCGAGGCGCTGAGCCGGGATCTCGAACCGGGCTGCGAATAAATGGCAATTAAAACGCGCCGTCTCCTTTGAGGCGGCGCCCGTTTTATGCGGTGCAAACGGCAATATACTTTCCGCACTCGCTTGTTTTGCGGGCGGCGGAGTGTTATAATCCACCGTGCCGAAAGGCGAATAACGGTGTCTCTTGAAAACCACCGTAAAAAAACAAGGAGCAACCGAATAATGAAGAAGTCTTTTTCCGAATTCCGCAGCATGCTGCGCACCGTACCGCCCATCATCGTTTCGCTGATGATACTCTCCGTCGTGGGTATGAACCTCTTGGCTAACAAGAGCATAAACACAGGGCTCGACTGGCTGGCGCTCGACTGCGGTATTTTGTTTTCCTGGCTCACGTTCCTGACGATGGACATACTGACGCACTGTTACGGTCCAAAGGCCGCAACGCTGCTGTCGTTCTGCGCGCTGGGCATCAACCTTGCAATGGCGCTCGTGTTCTTCATCGCAAGCCGCATCCCCGGCGTGTGGGGCGAGAGCTTCACAGAGGGCAGCGAGGCCGTGATCAATACCGCCCTTGACAACACCTTCGGCGGCACCTGGTACGTGATCCTCGGCAGCTCGATCGCCTTTGCGGCGTCGGCGGTCATAAACAATTTCCTCAATTACGGCATAGGAAAGCTCCTGCGCGGCAGGCAGAGCTTCGGCGCGTTCGCGCTGCGCTCGTACGTTTCCACATTCATAGGCCAGTTTTCAGACAATCTTATTTTCGCGTTCATCGTCAGCCGCATATTCTTCGGCTGGACCACGCTGCAGTGCTTCACCTGCGCTCTGACCGGCGCCGTAATGGAGCTGCTGTTTGAGATATTCTTCTCGCCCATCGGCTACAGGGCGGCGAAAAGGCTCATGGCCGAGCGCCGGGAGGCCGCGGCATGAGGGCGGCGGTTTCCGGAACAAGCTCCGGCATAGGCCGCGCGATAGCCGAAAAGCTCCTTGCCGAGGGGCATTCCGTAACGGGCTTCGACATGGCGGAGGCGGGCGTTGCGCATCCGCGCTATACGCATTTCGTTTACGACGTGCGCTCGGACGAGTTTCCCGTGACAGAGCCTCCGGAGCTTGTAATAGCCTGCGCCGGCACGCTTGAGGAGGCCGACGCGATAGAGGTGAATCTCATCGGCGCCATTCGCTTTGCGTCGCATTTCAAATGCAGCGAGCGGCTGAAGTCCGTGCTCTTCATCGCCTCCGCCTCGGCGCGAAACGGCGCGGAGTTCCCGTACTACGTCGCAAGCAAGGCGGGCCTTGTCGGCTATATGAAGAACCTTGCGCTGGAGCTTGCCCCGCGCGGCGTTACGGTAAACAGCATTTCGCCCGGCGGGGTCATAACGCCCGCAAACGCGCATATCCTCGAAAGCCCCGAGCTTTACGAAAAGGTGCTTGCCGAGACGCTGCTCGGGAAATGGGCGGAGCCCGGCGAGGTCGCCGACCTTGCGTATTATCTCACCTGCGTCAACCGCTCGATCACGGGCGAGGATATCCTCATGGACAACGGCGAGATGCTCAGATCCAATTTCATCTGGTGAACAGGCAAAAAAACCGCCCCATGTGGGCGGCTTTTTCAATGCCTTGTCAGTCTATGTAGCTGTAAACCTTCCTGAGCGACCTGGACGAGGTGTTGTGCACGTCGGCGGAGAACTCCGAAAGCCCGAAGTGCATCGCGTCGCAGGTGTGGTCGTAGTAGTAGCCCCAGTTGAATCCGGCGCGGTAGAACGCCAGCTCGTAAAGCAGGTAGTTTATAACGGTGGTGGGCACCTCCTTGTATTTCGAGGAATGGCTCCCGTCGTAGCTGAAATCGTAGTACTTGACGCCGTCGGAACTCGTCTTGACGCCGTTGTAGTCAAGATGGCCGCCCACCTCGTTTTTGATGAGATTGCGGTTCGAAACGCTGTTTACGTTGGCATCGAGCGAGGCGTTAAGGTCTATCGCGGCGCCGAAGGCGTGGTGGCTTACAAAGCTGCGGTCGGATACGAAGCGCGGGTTCCATATCCCGTCGAACGTCTTTATCAGCGACGAAAGCTTTATAACGCCGCTGTCGCCGTTGTTCCCGTGCACGCGAACGTATGTGGTCTTAAGGTAGCCGACGGCCTTGTTAAAGCCGGGGGCCGCCTTTTTGTGCACCTCCCACCTGCCGCCCGTGGCGTTGTCTATCACGGTCATGTGGGCGCTCTCCCATGCGGCAAGGCCCCCCTGCAGCTCTATATCGCGCCCGGTCGAAGCTTTCCAGCGGTAGGTAAACATGAATTCGTCGCGGCTGCCGAAAAACTTCAAGGCGTACGCGAAGCTGTTTCGAAGATTGTTTGAAATGAGCGGGCGCCACTCGCCGGCGACTATCCTGAAGCTGCGCGAAAGCAGCAGCGCGTTCGCGGTCTTTGTGGTGGAGGCGTACAGCGCGAACGAGTACGAGCCCGCCGCAAGCTCCTGGAACTTCACCTTTGCGGTGAGGGAGTTATTGCCCGAGGCGGGGAAGGTCCTGTCCACAAGCTCTACCGCGGTCCTGCCCTCGGAGGCGTCGAACTTAACGGACTTGGCGTAGGTGTACCCGCCCGAGCCGCTTATCACAAGGCGCACCTCGGTGATGGGATCGGCGCTTTTCACAACGCCGCCGAACGTAAACGGCTGGCCATGCGGCACGTTTTCTTCATTATAATATCCCGGCAGGGGCAGGCTCTTGGACTCGCTGTAGGTTATGCTGCCGTCCTCCGCGGGCTTGGGCGTAGGCGTGGGCTTGGGCGTGTGCGTGGGGGCCGCTGTCGCGGGCCTGGGCGTAGGCGTGGGCTTGGGCGTGTGCGTGGGCGCCGCTGTCGCTGGCCTGGGCGTGGGCGTGG
>JAEEGL011520650.1_pt1 | contig 24277 bp, 13 predicted proteins | sample 9134231 | NCBI WGS metagenome assembly JAEEGL01 (sample SAMN16246548, study PRJNA631951) | gut metagenome | biome: gut microbiome; feature: rumen; material: fiber-attached | host: Bos | place: Iran: Karaj | collected 2018-10
GTTTAAGTACCACTTCGATTGTATAGTTTCTTACATCACCATTTTCTGCAGTGACTGCAACCGTAACTGTATTTGGTGATGTTTTACTTAATCCTGCATATCCTGAGACTGCATATTTCGCAGTTTCATCTTCAGGTATAATCTCAGCTTTTGTTAAATCTAAAGAAGTATAAGTATCTAAGATATACATTGAATAACTTTGTCTAGTTTTTTCAAATGGTTCTCTAAATATTCCTTCATCGAATTCTAAGTATTCAAGATAATTATTATCTGATTGCTCTCTAGTAACATTTACATGATATTGTTTAAATGTTTCATCTGGTGCTGTAACTGTTATAAGTACTTTATTAACACCAACACCTGTATAAAGAATTCCTTCTTCAGTTACTGATGCTGTTAGTGAAGAACCACTATCAAGTGAATATGTAACTGTTACATTATCTTCTTCCGGAATACCTAAGATACTTAATGATTTAACATCATTAGTAACACTAAATGCAAAGGTATCTATTGTCTTATCAAATTCATCTTGAGATTCTATATAATCTACGATTGATTCTTCATCTATTAAAATATCAGATAAGTATAAATCATATGTTCTAAAGATATTAATTGTATATGTAGAAGTATGAATAGTATCTTCAGCTGTTACTGTTAAAGTAACTACATTACTACCATAATCTAAGTAGTATTGTCCATTACCTACTACATAAGCAGAATCAACACTAGGAATAGCTTCTACATCTACATAATTAACATCATACGGAACAGTAATATTATAAGTAAGTACTTCTGGATCAAAGTCTACATCATCTATACCATACTTACTTAAATCTTTAGTTATATTAATTTCACTTAAACTTGAGTCTGTACTTGGAAGTACATTAACTGTAATTTGATATGTTTTAGTTAATGTATTATCTTCATTAAATACAACTACATCTACGTAGTTAAGTCCAGTAACTAAGTGATTACCATAAACAACATATCTAGATGTATCATCCATTGGAGTTGCACTTATTTCAAGTTCTCTTACTCCTGGAGAAACAGTTAATTCATATTCAGTTGTTCCTCTATCAAATGGTTTATTTAAATCATAATATCCATGTTCATTTAATAATTCAAATTCATTACTTGAAGTAATCTTTAAATCAGTTAAATAAACATTTGATGATATTGGTCTAATAACATTAATTGTATAAACTACTTCATTAATTTTAGTAGTATTATCACTTTCATATAATGTAGAAGTTAAAGTAAATACATTAACTCCTGTAGCTATATCAAATTGACCAGTACCACTTACTTGAATATTCTTATCTTCACTAAATGAAGCTTCAATCATTACAGATTCAGTAGAAGACTCTACATTAACAACATATCCAGTAGTATTCTTTTTAAAGTTTGGTTTTAAAGTCCATACTTTACCACTTGATACTGTTATAGTATTTAAGAATGCTGACTTAGCATAATCACCAACATATATATGAACTATATATGTTTTTTCTGTCTTTCTATCTGGAGCAAGTACTGTAATAGTAGCATCATTATATCCAGGTTCTAAATAATTATAACCATTAATTAATGTTGAAGCTCCTTCACTCTTTGCTTCAGGAATAGCATCAATAGTAACAGCATTAATACTTGCATCTACTACTATTTCATACTCTAAAGTTTCTTTATTAAATTCAGGACTTAATTCATAACTATTAACTTCACTTGAAGAAATACTTAATGATTCAAGATAACAATTATTAGATTTATTTCTAGTAATAGTTAAATTATAAGTCTTAGTTAAATTATTTAAACCATCATATACTTCAATATAAACTAAATTAATACCTTGTTCTAATTCATATTCACCATTAACTATTTCACCTTCAGTATCTTTAAGTTTAACAGTTTGTTGGTTATTCATTAGAGTATATCCTAAATCTAAAGTATCATATTCAAATGGAACATTAACTTTATAAGTTGAAGTAGTTCCTTTGAATGTAGGTTTAATCTTACATAAAGAACCACTACAATATCCATTTAGATCATTTAAATGAATACCTGCTAAATATTTATCTACTTCAATATCACTTAATACATTTAAACTATAAGAGTTAACTTCATTATCATCTTCTAATAAATCAAGTGTATAACTTTCTTCTACAGAAGAAACATTAAATGTACCACTACCTTGATATTTATGAGCAGTATCTAAATTCTTATAAATAGAAACTACTATATCTTCTTCATTAGGAGTACCACTAATAGTTATACTAGAAGTATTTTTATATACATGAACATTATAATCAAATGTATCGCTATCAAATACAGGATCTAAAGTATAAATATTATTCTTAGAATCTTTAACAGTTAATTCTTCTAAATAGAAATTAGCTCCTTCTTTCTTAGTAGTAAATGTATATACAGAAGTAGAACTTCCATCTTCAGAAGTAACACTTACAGTATAAGTATTATCATTTAAACTTGTGACTACTGTTGCATTTTCATCTTCTAAAACATAACCAATATTTTCTACATCTACTTTAGATTTTCTAGGTATTACCCAATAGTAATTATAAGTTTCATCATCAAAATCAGTTTCTAAGTAACCAATCGTTGGATTAACTTTAATAATTCTAGAAGAAGTACCTATTTGTCTCTTAAAGTAAACTTTATAAATATTCTTAGTTACATTATCTTCAGCTGTAACTGTAACATTATATTCACTAAATTCTTTAGTAGTTATATTTAGAGTATCTTGGAAAGATACACTAGCTTTTGGATAACTTAAAGTATATTCAAAGTCACTTTGAGAAATAGTCTTTTTACTATTATTAATAATACAATAATATTCATATGTATCTTTATTAAATGATACACTTTGACTTAAAGTATCTTTATCTAAATAGTTATAATTCTTAACTTTTAAATTTAATAGATTTGCATCATCAGATACAAACTTAACTACATGAATAGTATATACTCTAGTAGTTTTATCTTCAGCAGTTACTGTAATAGTTCTAGTAGACTCTCCATCTGGAACTATCTCAACATCAGTACCTACGAATGTAGCATTAGGGTCTTCAGTCATTGCAGTAAATGATAATAATGAAACCGAATTATCCAATACTAATTCATAATCTTTAGTCTCATATGCAAACGCAGGATCTAATGCACCTTCACTAGGAACTAAATCAATTAAGTATGCATTATCACTAGCTTTCTTATAGATATCAATTGTATAAACATTAGTGCTTCCATCTTCAGCGGTAATAGTTACATTTAAGATATTATGTAATGGATCAAGTTCATGTTTACCTAATCCATATGCAGTAGCACTACTTGAATAAGTACCACTTAATACAACACTATTAATATCATTTTCAACAGTTAATTCATAACTGTTATGATCTGTACTAAACTCAGGTGTTAAAGTATAGAACTCTGTACCACTTCTTACAGTTAAAGTAAGTAAATCTTTTTCAGAATCAAAAGCTCTAGTTACATAAATAATATATTTTCTAGTATAACCATTTAAAGTAACATTAAATGTAAATTTATTCTTACCCTTATTAAGTTTATAAGCACCTAGTTTTAAACTAATAACTTCATCTGAACCAGCTTCATTTGTTGTACTAACAGTGATTTTAGAAGATTTTGTTGTCGGAGCACCAAAGAATGTGATTTCATCACAATCTTTATTAACATCTAAAGTATAAATATATTTAGTCTTTGAGAAGTCTTCATTAAATTCTCCATTACCATAATCATGATATAAATACTCTAAGAAATTATCTACATAAGGATTACGAGTAACATTTATTGTATATACTTTAGTGTCATTATTTTCACTATCAGTAACAGTTAAAGTAACTTCATTTTCTCCTACTATTAAATCAGTATCATTAACGACTATTACATTAGCACCTGGATCTACTGTTTCATATATAGGAGTAATACTATCATCTTCATAATTAATAGTTAAATTATAATTAAATATATTAGAGTTAAAGTCACTATCAAACTCATAGTTATTAACACTTAAACTCTTTAGAAGTGCACTAACAATAGGTTTAACAGTTACATTAAATGTAATTGGACGTGTAGTACCATTTTCAGCTACCACAGTAAGAGTAACTGTAGTATTACTACTAAATGAATTATTAGTAACTCTATAAGTAGCATTAGGATCTTCTAACACTACTTTAAAGTCTAAATGATCTTCAGTTGAATATACTTCGACATCATAAGTATCATCACCATCATTATCAAAACTTTCACTCATAGTACCATTTTCAATATCTAAGTAAGTAACATTAGTGTTATCTGACTCTTCACGAGTAATAGCAATTGTATAAGACTTAGATACATTACCATCTTCAGATACTACATTAATAGACTTATAATTCATTCCTGTATAAACTGGTTGAATTCCATCACCTGTAATAGTTGGATTACCTGCTTCAGGAGTTGCATAAATATAAACATTAGATACATCATTTGGAACAGTTAAATAATAAATAGTATTATTAGGTACAAATGCTGGAGTAATAGTATAATCTTCTACTCCAAGGTCAGCAAGATTTGCATTACTTGATGCAATTCTTTTTGCATTAATCTTGTACTCAGTTTTATTCTCTCCATTTTGAGCAGTTACTATAATCTTAACTACATAAGTATTATCTATAGTAGATAAATCACTATTACCAATTACCTCATATGTTGCAAATTCATTATTAGGAACAATTGAAGTAAAGTTAATAGAATTAGTATCTAAATCAACATTATACTCTAAAGTATTAGGATTAAATCCAGGACTTAATATTAAATCTTTAACAGTTAATGTTTTAAGCTTTGAATCATCACTTGGAAGTCTAGTAAATGTAATTGAGTAAGTTCTATCATAACCATCAATACCATGAACTACTATAAAAGCATTATTATCTCCTACTTTTAAAGTATATGTTCCAAGTCCAGAGATTGGATTTGTTTCATCTACTTCAAGTGGAGCTTCTACTGTAGCATCAATAGTATCAGTAACAACATCATATGGAACTACTACATCATAGTGTAATACATCACTATTAAATTCAGGTGTAAGTGTTCCATTACTTACAGTTAACTTCTTTAACTTAGTATTTGATGCACCTTCAGGTATAACAGTTAAACTAAAGTAATATGTATTAATATCTCCAGATTCAGGAGTAACAATAATACTTATTATGTTTTCTCCTTCTTTTAAGTTTTTAACTTCACTACCATTAACTGTTAAATCACTATCAGTTACAGCAAGTGCAAAGTTTTCAGCATCATCGCCTAAAATAACTTTAAAGTGAACATCTCTAACATCATATGGAAGATATCCAAAATATTCATTTTGATCACTAGTAAAGTTAGGTGTATATCTAGTCTCATTAATAATTACATCTTTAAGTGTATTAATAGTACTAGCAGCTTTAATAATATTAATATTATAAGTTAAATGAGTAGAATCTTCAGCAGTAGTAATAATAGTATAGTTATTATTACCAGTTACTAAAGGTAACTTTGAATTATTACATTCTTCATTATTTGAATTATATGTTTTAGCACTTGTTGTAGGTGCTGCATAAACATAAGTTAAATCTATATAATCAACATCATATGTAACATTCATTGAATAGTTAATTGTCTCATCTACAAATGTTTCATTTAATGTAGATTTAGATGAAGTAATATCTGTTAAACTAGCATTTGAGTTAGGTTCTCTAGTTATATAAATATTATAGTAATTAACTACTCCATTTTCTGCAGTTACACTTAATACGATTGTATTTACTCCAACTTTTAAGTAATACTTACCATTACCAGTAACAGTTGCAAATACATTATTCTTAATTCCATTAATATTTACTAAATTAACTTTATTTGAAAGAGTTAAGTAATAATCATTAACTTCACTACTGAAGTTATTATTATCTTCATCTTTAACTGTATAACTATTACTATTTGCATCAATAATTTCAATATTACTTAATGTAGCATCACTAAATGGTGGTCTTACAATAGTAAAGTTATAAATTGTATAACTCTTATCTTGAGCAGTTACAATTACTCTCTTCAAGTTATTACCTAAAGAAATATTATTACCATCAGGCATATAAATGCTTGATGTATTAACGTTTAAGTTAGGTGTTAATACTACTTCAGTAACACCAGCTGATACATTAATAGTATAGTCAGTTACACTTGGATCAAACTCTGGATTAATCTCCCAAGTTGTTGAATCAGTAGTAGCTGTAATTGAAGAAAGTGTAGAATCACTATTTCTAAGTCTAGTTATTTCTATTTCATAAGTTCCGGTATAAGCACTATTTTCTGCAGTAGTATTTAATGAATAATAAGTTGTATCTACTGGAATATTACTAATATCAACTGTGTAAGAATTACCACTATGTGATTCACTAATTGTTGTACTTCTTGTTCTTACAAATGAAGCACTTGTAGTAGATTCTTCAACATCAAAAGTAATTCTTGCACTTGTTTCATTATTAGGAATAGTTACTTTATATGGACCAAAATTAGATTTAGTAAAATCAGGATCAAATTCATGATTTTGAATAGATAAGTTTCTAATAAATATACTCTTACCATATTCTCTAAATACATGTAATCTATAACTTCTCTTAGTAGTTCTATCTGGTGCAGTTACTTCAATAGTAACTAAATTAGATTCACCTACTACGAAGTTTTCATTACCATCAATTGTGAAAGTTGCACCATCTTCATAAGCATCTGCTTGAACTAAAAGATATTTAATATGATCCCAATCTTTAGGAACAGAAAAATAATAGTCATATACATCTGGATCTTCATAGTTAAGATCAAATGTTAAATCTTCATCTTCAGCTGGATCAATAGTAAATTCTCCAGATTCATTTTTATTATCTATTTTTAAGATACTTAAGTCAGTATCATCACTAACTATTCTAGTTATATCGTAATTATAAATAGTAAAACAATTAGCATATTTAGGATCATCCTTATTAACTGGAGTATAAGGTTCCTCAGGATCTTCTGGAGGTTCAGCATTTAACTCTGGATAATAGTAAGTACAATACTCAGATTCTACTTCAATAGAAACCGTAGTTGTACCAGATCTAAATGTTGTTACTCCTGCTCCTGTAACTATTTGATGTACATTAGCCTTTTCAACATCCCATTTTAATTGTTTTATTCTAGATGGAATAGTTATTTTATAGTTTGTTACATCAGGATCAAAAGTAACTACTTCATCATTACTATTTAATAATTTACAATATTCTTCATTACTAGAACATAATGATTTAATTAAACCAGATACAGTTATCATTGCAGCTTTACTATTTTCATCAGCTGCTCTTGTAACACTAACTGTATATTCTTTTTCATCTCCATTTTCAGCAGTAACTTTAATTACAAATGGAGTTGTTCCAACTGGAACTTCAAAGTCTCCTAAACCATCAATTGTAGCTTTAGAGTCTTCTGGTTTAGCACTTAATCTAATACTTGTTACATTAGGTGCAACAGTAATAGTGTAATTAAGTTTATTCATATCAAATGTTTCATTTAGAGTTAAATCTTTAATATCATCTAAATCAACAATATCTTTAATATAAATACCACTTAAGAAATTATTAGTACTTAAGTTTAATAATGTAAGTTTAGCATAACCATTACCACTCTTAGCATAATCAGTAGTAGGACTACTACTAAATCTTGTAGTAGTTTCTGTATATATTTCTGTATCTTCAGAAGTAGTACAGTTATAACATGTCATATGTTTTTGGTAAGTAGAGATTGAAGTTAATCTTGAAGAACCTATATAACCTGATCCTCCACCACCATGAGTATCTCCATAAGCAGCACCTCCACCAAAGAAGCCGCCGCCTCCACCACCTCCGTCACCAGAGCGGTGTCCACCTTGACCAAATTTTGCATTATTAGTACCAGTACCATAAGTAGTTTGAGTACCTCCAGTACCAGATGCAGTAACTCCGATATATCCACCACCTGAACCAGAATATGATGCATTATGTCCAGCACCAGATCCTCCACCAGCAACAATCAAGATATTATCAGAAACATAAGTCTTTTTAGCATTATTATATATACCTTTATAAGATTCAAGGGTATTAAGTAAGCCAGGAACAAATGCCATATGAGTGGCTCCTCCACCACCTCCAGAGCATCCTGCATTACCAGCATTACCACCACCGTTATAACCACCACCAGTGTTAGAAACACAACCATTACCTGCTCCACCTACATAAACATAAAGTGTATCACCAGCAGATAATCTAACAACTCCAGTTGAATAACCACCAAGACCTCCAAGTTCACCATCATTACCACCTTGAGCTCCCCAAGTTTCAACTAAATAGTAACCAGTATATTCAGCAGTGAATGTTTGGTAAGTACCAGTGTAATTGAATTCAACTTCACTTGCAGCTTCACCCTTAACAATATCAATTGTATAAATTGATTGACTAGGATTTGCTTTAGGATTTGAAACAATTATATATGCAACTTTAGAAGTTTTAATATAACCAAATCCAGAATATTTAACAGTAGCATCTTTATCATAAGGAACTGCTTTTACATCTAAGGAATATATTCCAGATAACATAGTTAAGTCATAATCATAAACATCATGTTCACAGAATATTCTTTCATATTCAGAACCATCAGTTAAATTAAAATCTATTAACATAAGTTCAGTAGTTGGATATGAAGAATAAGATCTATATACATTAACTGTATAAGTTCTTACATTTCCATTTTGAGCAGTTACATTAAATGTAAAATAATTATCTCCAAGATTTAAGAATCTTCTTTCACTTCCATCAACAGATTTAGCATTAAGAGCTTCACCCATGACAGTAGCATAATTTAAATAAGTATCTACAGTAACTGTATAATCATATACTGATGGATCAAATGCTTTATCCCATACACCAGTATCTTCTAGATCATCATCAGTTACAGTTAAACTAGTAAGGAAATTATTTTCACTAATAAATTCCATCATTTCTAACTTTAAGTAACCACCAGTAGTACTTGGAACATCAGGTTGGAAACTAGAACCATGAGTAGTATTAACTCGAGTTAAAGTTTCAGGATTATTATTAACAGGACAGTTATAACATGTCATATGTTTAGTAACTGTAGAGTAAGAAATTAGTCTTGAAGAACCAATGAAACCAGAACCACCAGCTCCACTGTTATCTCCATTACCAGCTCCACCTCCCCAGAAGCCGCCTCCGCCGCCTCCGCCGTCGCCAGATCTATGTCCACCTTGACCAAAAGCACCACTATTTGTACCACTACCAGCAGCAGTTTGAGAACCAGCAGAACTTGCATTACCTACATGTCCTTGTGCTCCACCACCACAACCAGTGTAGTCGCTAGCATTACCAGCTCCACCGCCACCACCGGCAACGATTAAGATTTTATCAGAATCATATGTTCCAGTTTCAGAGTGATATGTACCTTTATATTTAGAAAGATTTGGAAGTGTTCCAGAAACAGTAGCAACTGAAGTTGCACCACCTCCGCCTCCAGATGATCCACCGCCACCGGCATTACCACCACCGTTGTAGCCACCACCATTACCAGAAGCAGAGTTACTTCCTCTTGTACCTACATTAATATAAACAACTTCTCCTTCTTCAAAGAAAACAACACCAACAGCATAACCACCATCAGCACCAACTCTACCATCATTTCCTCCACCAGCACCCCAAGCTTCTAACTTATAATATCCAGTACTAGGAATAGTATAAGTATATTGTGAAGAAGTTGCACCATATGTTTTAGTTATTGGAGTGTAATAATTTTTTAAAGTGTAATTAAGAATATATAATGTATCACTTACTCCAGGAGCAGATACATTAATTCTAATCATTCCATCATCAACGATGAAATCACTACCTGTGATTGTATAAGTTGCTTCAGGGTCATATGGAATTGGTTCAATATCATTAGCAATCTTATATGAAGGTAAAGTAAGTTCATAAACTGTAACTCCTTTATCTACATAAATAGTATTTCTAACATCTCCTACATCATCAAAATTAATTAGTCTAAGTTCAGATGAATGTTTTCCTTTTAAACTTTCTCTTAGAATAGTAATATTATAGTTTTTAATAGAACCATCTTCTGCAGTTACTGTAATAGTAGCATAGTTATAACCTATATTTAAAACATATTCTCCTGTACCAGTAACACTTTGAAGTGTAGAATCAGTCATTGTAGCATATAAATTAACTTTATGAGTATACATACTAACTGATAACATATAATCTGTTTCAATTGGATTAAATGTTTTATTCCATGTACCAGTATCAGCAGTAATATTACTTAAATAATTATTATTAGATAATAATGCAAGTCTATCAAAAATAATCTTACCATGACCATTAGAAGCATAATCATCTAAGAAATTAGCAGAAATATTACCATTAGAAATAGTCTTAGTTTCTGTATTATTATTAGAAGCACAATTATAGCAAGTCATATGCTTAGTTATATCTTTATAAGAAAGTAATCTTGAAGAACCGATAAATCCAGATCCTCCAGATCCATTAGAGTCACCGTTAGCACCGGCACCTCCGAAGAAGCCGCCTCCGCCGCCTCCGCCGTCACCGTTTCTAGCACCACCTTTACCAAATGAACCACTATTTGTACCACTACCAGCACCAGTTTGAGATCCACCTGAAGAAGCGTTACCAGCATGACCTTGTGCTCCACCACCAGATCCATAGTAGTCGCTAGAGTTTCCTCCTCCGCCACCACCACCAGCAACGATTATAATTTTATCAGAATCATATGTTCCAGTATCAGAGTGATATGTACCTTTATAACTAGAAAGATTTTGCATAGTACCATCAACTGTTGCAACATGAGATGCACCTCCACCAGCACCAGAACATCCAGAACCACCGGCATTACCACCACCGTTGAATCCACCACCAGTTCCTGCTACACATCCTCCACCTTTACCTCCAACATAAACGTAAAGAGTTTCATTTTTAATTAATTTAGCAACACCAACAGCATATCCACCAGGTCCACCTTGTTTACCATCGGCACCACCTCCGGCACCCCAAACTCTAATTTTATAATATGCAGTCTTAGGAACAACAAAAGTTTGTTTACCACCAGTATAATTATAAGTTGCATTATAAACTAAATCAGAAGTACTTCTTCCTTTAGTATAATTAATATAATAATTAGAACTATTTCCATTTAAAGAAACTGTTACAGTTATAGTACCAGTATTACTAGATAAGTATTCATTTCCTTTTACTTTAACTGTTGCATCATTATCCTCAGGTGTAGCTATAACATTTAAGTAATAAAACAAATCATAAATAGAAATATTATAAGTATAAGTATCAGGATTGAATGAAATATCATCTTCAAAGTATTCTACCATCAAATTACTTAATTTAGTAGATTCAATACCATCAGTATCTACAAATTTTTCATTTGCAATTAATACTTCATTATGAGATTTAGTCGCATCTAAAAACATAGTAAATAATACTATTAAAACAAAAATAATTGAAATAATTATTTTACTAGTTTTTTTCATATACCCTAACTCACTATTCTAAGAAAATTATACCAAAAAAATTTAGCATAATATATATAAAATTAATAAAAAAAGAATAGTATTTCTACTATTCAAAAAGGGATAAATTAACCTTTTCTTTTTCTTTGTTAATATCACAAACATAAACATCAATTATATCTCCAACATTAACAATATCAGTTGGATTTTTAACAAATTGTTTACTCATTTTTGAGATATGTAAAAGCCCATCATCATGAAGTCCAATATCTACAAATGCACCAAATGAAGCAACATTTCTAACAGTACCTTTTAACTTCATTCCAAGTTTTAAATCTTCAAATTTTAAAACATCACTTCTTAAAATTGGACCTTCAACTTCGCTTCTAGGATCAAGCCCAGGATTTAATAATTCTTTTATAATATCTTCTAAAGTATATTCATCAGTTTTAAGTTCATTTACTAAAGATTTTTTATCACAAGATTTTAAAGTTTCTTTGAATTCATTTGAATTAATATCTTTTAAATCTAAGTTTAATTTCTTAAGTAATTCTTCAGTTATTTTATAACTTTCTGGATGTATTCCAGTTTTATCTAAAGGATTATTTCCATCTAAAATTCTTAAGAAACCAATACATTGTTCATATACTTTATCACTAATACCTTTAATAGATTTAATTTCATCACGAGACTCAATTCTTTTTTGTTCTTTATAGTTATAAATCTTATCAATTGTAGTCTTAGTTAAACCAGAAACATATTTTAAAATTGATTTAGATGCAGTATTAACATTAACACCAACTTCATTAACTACTTTACTAGTAGTAAAGTCTAAAGCTTCACCAAGATTTTTTTGATTAACATCATATTGATATTCACCAACACCAATTGATTTAGGATCAATTTTTACAAGCTCAGAAAGTGGATCTTGTAATCTTCTACCAATTGAAACAGCTGATCTTTTTTCAACAGCTAAATCAGGAAATTCTTCGATAGCAAGTTTACTTGCAGAATAAATAGATGCACCAGCTTCACTAGTAATAACATACTTACAATTTAAGTTATACTCTTTAATCATTTCAGCACAGAACTTTTCTGATTCTCTTGAAGCAGTTCCATTACCAATTGAAATAATATCTACTTTATATTTATTAATTAAATCTTTAACAATTTCTTTATCTTTTTTGATTCTATCTTCACTATTACCATTTAAGAATGGTTTAATTACAGTTGAATCTAAATATGTTCCGTTTTTATCAACAACTGCAAGCTTACAACCATTAACATATCCAGGGTCGAAACCTAAAACTGTCATTCCTTTGATTGGTCTAGTTAATAATAAATGTTCAAGATTTACTTGGAATGTATCAATTGCTTTTGTTTCAGCATCTTCAGTTAATTCGCTTCTTATTTCTCTTTCAATTGATGGTAAAATTAATCTCTTTAGGGAATCTTTAATAGATGTCTTTACTAAATCACAAACAAAAGAATCTTTATTCTTAATTAACTTAGATTCTAAATAATCTTGGATAGCTTTATCATCCATATCAATTGATACAGTTAAAATCTTTTGATCTTCTCCTCTATTCATTGCTAAAACTCTATAATGTTTAGCAAATTTTACAGGTTCAGAATAATCATAATACATTTCAAATAATTTCTTTTCATCAAGAGCATTCTTCTTTATTTTTGAAGAAATTGTTCCTGTGTGGAATACATTATTTCTTATCCATTTTCTATATGCTGCATTATCACTAATCCACTCAGCAATTATATAGCCTGCACCCTCTAAAGCTTTATCAACATTTTCTACTTTCTCATTAACAAACTTTTTAGCCATTTCTTCTAACGAACCATTTGTTGGAAAAGCCATAATCATTTTAGCAAGTGGTTCTAAACCTGCATTAATTGCATCAGTTGCTTTTGTCTTTTTCTTTTCTTTGAATGGTCTATAAAGATCTTCAACTTCAGTTAATTTTTTACAATTTAAAATTTGTGTTTTTAATTCATCAGTAAGTAAACCTTTTTCATCAATAAGTCTAATTACATCTTCTTTTCTATTAAATAAATTTAAGTAATAATTATATTTATCACTAATTACTTTAATAGTATTTTCATCCATTGCACCAGTTAATTCTTTTCTATATCTAGCTATAAATGGAATTGTAGCACCTTCACTTAACATGTTAAGTACTACTTCAATTCTTTTTCTTTCAATATTTAATTCTTCAACTAATTCAAGAATTACATTTTCATTTAAAATATTATCATTCATCTTGTACTCTCCTTAATGATACTTTATTATTATAATAAATTTTTTATGTACACTCAAACAAAATGTAATACCATTTACGGATAATAAGAGTATAATATTATGAAAGGTGATAAAAATGATAAATGAAAAATCAATTTACAAAGCAGAAATAATAGAATTCTACTATGATGAAAAAGGAAATCTAAAAGATAAAATAGATAATTATAAGAATAACACAATGGTAGTTATTCAAGACTTATATACAATTGATATAGATACATGTGAAGAATACGAATACTACAAAACAGGTATGGAAGTAATTCCTCGTAAAAAATATATTTACAATCTAAAAAAGCCTGAAGAAGTAGATTTAGTTTTAACAGCAAGAGCACTAGTAGCATATAAAAAGTTTCTTAAAAATAACATCGAAGTAGATTCTGAAAAAAAATTAGTAAAATTTAGACCAAAAGAAAACAGAGATAAATAAATAATCTCTGTTTTTTTATTCATTAACAAGTTTATCTAAAACTGCATTAATCATTTTTCTTACATCATCAATTGAATATTTCTTAGCAAGTTCAACTGCTTCATTAATAACAACTAAATCTGGAGTATCCATATACTTAAGTTCAAAAATACCCATTCTTAAAATTGCTCTACCCATAGAATCAATTCTATCTATTCTCCAATCTTTAAGATTAGTATTAGCAATTTCATCTATTTCTTCAATATGATTTATAACACCAAAAACCATGTCTTTTACAAACTCATTTTCTATTTCTACATTTTCACGTATAACATCATCAACATTATAATCAATCTTATTCTTTTTATATAATTCAATTTGATAAAGAATAGTCATAACTTTTTCTCTAAGTTCACTTCTTGTAGCCATATTAATACGTCCTTTCACGCGTTAGATTATAACACAATTATTGATTATTTGAAACATTTTTTTTAGGAATCATAACTACTTTAGTCTTTCCTATCAAATCATCTAATGTTCTACCATTTTTCTTGAATAAAAATAACGCTAAAAATACAACATCTAGAATAACAGAAACAATAGATAAAATAGATGTAATTATCAAAAATACAAAACTATTTTTTACTATTGGTAAAATAGCATAACCTAAGATAGCTATATTATTTCCAAGTAATAAAAGATTACCACCAAAAATATTTCTAACAATTAATTGTTTTAAGGATGCACTCTTTCCATCTTCATTATTAACAACTTTAAGTCTACTTATTTTCTTACCTAAGGTTTGTCCATCATTAAACCAAGCAAAGAAACCAAAGTAAAAAACAGTTAATACAACATACCATAAAGAAGATGCAAAATTCTTTCTTATAAATTGAGCTCTATAAGCAGGAGCAACTGCTTTAACAAACTTAACTAATTCATTTTTATTATCTAAATTATATTTAACAACTTCTGTATTATAAGTTTGAGTAAACTCTCTTTGAGCTTCAAGTGTATTATTATAAAAAGGATTAGTAATAGAGTTTTGAATAAGTAAAGTTACTAATACAGCAACTAGTAAAAGATCTATTAAATAAGCAGTTACTCTATCGTATTTAATTCTACCTTTAATCATTTTAATCCTACTTACATCTATCCTTTGATTCATTAGTTACATGATATCCACTTTGGCAATCAGCATCAGAACCAGAGTTACCTTTCCATTTCATAATACTACCATCATGGTTACATGCATAACATTGTTCTTTATTACCAAATGAATCTCTTCCACATTTAGTATTATCAACTTTAGTATTAAATTCATTATCAGCAGCAGTACCCCACCTATAACCATTACCACAACCACCTTCACAAATCTTATATTCATAGCAACCATAAGCATCAGGATTAGTAGACCCACTTCCGCCATTACTTCCACCAAAGTCACAGCCACCATTTTCATCCCAAATACCAGCCCATATAAATAAAATATTAATTAAAGTTGGAAGTATAAATAAAAGTAATACACCAATTAATCTTTTAACAAATCTTGAAACAACTTTTTGTCCAGTCATATCTCCACCATCTGAAAAATGGAAAGAACCACCAGAATTAACAGCTTTAATTGCATCTAAGATTGTATAAGCAAGCATAATTAATGGTGCTACAATTTGAAATATATTTAAAATACCTTTAACATCTTTAGTAGTTTCAGTACCTAAAACACAATTACCTTCAGCAAATACTACATTATAACAAGATAAAAATGCAAATAAACTAAAAAGTAATACATTAAGAATTTTTCTCTTTTTCATAATATCACCTACTTAAATTATAAATTTTATAAAGTATTTACGCAAGAAAATAATAATAGTTATTTACAATTAAGAAGTTTCTTAATTCTCTTTTCATTAATAAGAACTAATGAAGAAACTAAGAAAAGAACCCCAATTGCAAGTAAGATATGTAATAGTGTATTAACTATTATTAATTCACTTGAACTAAATTTATTAAATACGAAAATAACTCCATAAATAATAATATCTAATACTCCACTAATTAATAAAACATAATCTATCATATGTTTATTTTTAGTAAGTATAAATAATACACCAGTTCCTATAATAAATATAAATGTAAGAATATAAATTAATCCTTTATATTTAGATATTTTATATTTATTAAAAAGCTTAATATGTTTAGCATAAATATCTTCATATTTATTTTCATTATTAACAATTATTTTTCCTTTAACATTTAAGAAATATCCATTATCTATATATCTAATAATATCTATTTCTAAAAGATCTTTATCAATAAATATTTCTTCATCAATGTCTTTATCTATTTCATTATAAATAGTATCTACAATATTATTTTTAAATAGAACTTTTTTAACAAATCTACCATTAAATAAAAATATACTAATAATTAATAATACTGTAGTAATACTTAAAAGTATAGAAAGTAATACATTATATCTTTTCATTAAAAATCAATTCTTTCTTCAGAATATTCATCAGCTAGTTTAATAAACTCTCTAATAAATTTCATATTAATATCTCTATCAGGATTAGTATCAGTATTAATATCAAATTGAACTAATAAATCATCAAACTTTTCAGTATTAGTTATTAGTCTTTCCCAACAATTAATCTTTTCTTTCTTTAATCCTAATTGTCTATAGAAAGCAACATTAAACTCTAAAATATCATTAGGTATAATTGATGAATCTAATAGTTTTTCTCTTACTATTTCTTTATGTTTACCAGATAAGAAAATAGAATAAACTATTCCTAACTTAGTAAACTTAATATCCATATCATTAAATAAATCAACTAAATCAAATATAATAGTATCCATCTTATCAAAATAAGTACCATCAATAATCATATTAATAGTCATTTGAGTCATAGTAATCATCATAGAAGCATTTTCTCTAAATACCACAAGTGGTTGAATAGAACTACCTTCAGGATTTAAAACTAAAGGATTACCTAAATCTTTAAATCTATCACTTAATGATTTAGCAATATCAACAGGTACTAATTTTGAACCATTATTAAAATATAAAACTATTTCTCTACAATCATTCATATAATCACCTACCATAATAATTAGTTAATAAAATATTTCTATTTTTAATTATATTTAAATTAGCTTTAGCAAGATTATCTTTATTGTTTTCTCCTATAATAGTTCCATCAGAGAACCATACAAAATTATCATGATACTTACTAAATACATCTTCTCCAATATAATTCATTGGATTATATTCAATGCCTAACATATTAAGTAAAGTTGGTAATATATCAGCAGTATCTAAGATTGTATTAACTTCTTTATGCTTAATATCTTTAGACCAAATTATAAATGGAGTATTTTGTAATGCTTTAGGATCATTAGATAAATTCTTTTTTAATGCAACATAATTAGCATCACTATAACCATAAACATAATGGTCACTAACTAAAACTAAAACTGTATCATCAATTAAGTTTTCACTCTCTAATTTTTCTAATAATAATCTTAAGAATTCATCTGTATCATGAACAAGACTTCTATAAATATATTCTTCTTCAGTATTATATTTATTAGTAATATTACCATCTACTTCTTTAAATACTTTATTAAATTTATTGTAATCTAAATGTCCTGAATAAGTAGTCATAAATGATAAGAACTTACCATCTTTCTTTAACATAGCATTAGATAAATAATCATCTTTAATAAAATTAGAATCTACAAAATAATTAGTATTTTTATTTAACTTCTTACTCTTTTGAAGATCTACTCCAGAATAATAATTTTCATATCCTAGTAAATTATGGAACTCTCTTCTATTATAGAATTTACCAGTATTAGCATGGAATGAATTAACACTATAACCATTATTCTTTAAAGTATTAGCTAAACTATAATTATAATCTACAGTATCAATATCAAAGATAGTATCATAATCAGTAATTGCATAAAGACCGGTATTCATACTAAATTCACTATTGATAGTTTGACCTCCATTAAAGAATGGTGAATATCTATTAGTAAAATTTAAACCTGTATTTTTCAAGTAATTTAATGTAGGCATAGTTTCATCATCAATAACCCATGAATCAACACTTTCCATTAAAACATAAATAACATTTTTATCTTTAAAGATTCCAGTATATTCATTCTTTTCTAAAGGTACACTATATAAAGAATTATATACATCTATTTCTTCTTTTAATGCATCTCTATCAATAGTTATTAAATTATAGAAATATTTATACATAGCTCTTAATCCATATTCATATAAACCACTTACATACATTGAAGTGTTAGGATTAATATAATCATTATAAATATTCTTTGCATTATAATTAGTTTCATATTTATTCTTAAAATCAACATTCTTAGATTCATATCCTAAAGAAACATAAGCTACCAATCTAAAACTTATAATAGAAACTAAAAGAATAAATATAACTAATTTATTAGTATAATTTTGTTTTTCTTTTTCACTCTTTAAAAGTTTATTAACAATAACAAGAATACCAATATTACATAAAGCAATAAATCCCATTACATAATCAAATGAAGGAATAATACTAGTAACATATTGAAGTCCTTCCCCTGCAACAAAAAGATCAGAGAAAACCATAAACTTGTGCATTTCTTGGCAATAACAGATTTGAACAATAAATGTAGTAATACACGCAATAGTAATTAAATTATATATAAGAAGTTTTCTTTTATTCTTAGTAATATAAAATATAAACATAAATAGTATTATCCAAGATAATGAAAAAAATAACCAAATAAGATTATATCTTAAGTTAAAAGCAAATTCATAAACACTCTTATCAATAAGTGAACATGAATATATATACATATAAAATGCCATAGAAAAAAGACCTATAAACATAAGTAGATATGAAATAAAGTAATTATTTTTCTTTAAAAATTTTTTCATATTCATCACTTTATAATTATATCACTTAATAGGTCTCTTTAAAATATTAATCTATTCTTGTAATTGATTCGATAACAGGTTGATCTTCTGCAGCAACTGCACCATTCTTACCTACTTTATCTTTAACAGATTTAACTACTTTATCAACAACATCCATACCTTCAGTTACATGACCAAATCCAGCATATTGTCCATCTAAGTAAGTTGAATCTTTTTGAACGATAAAGAATTGACTTGAAGCAGAATTTCTATCAGTACTTCTTGCCATAGATATTACTCCTCTTACATGAGAAATGTTATTAGTAATACCATTAGAACTAAATTCACCAGTGATTTTTTCATCACTTCCACCCATACCAGTTCCTGTAGGGTCTCCACCTTGTATCATGAATCCATCAATAATTCTATGGAATGTAAGTCCATCATAGAATTTTTGATCTACTAAATTTAAGAAGTTAGTAACAGTAATTGGAGCAGTATCTGCATCTAATTCTAACTTAATACTTCCTAAATCTTTTACTTTAATTATTACATGATGTTTACCATTCATATATTCTTTCTCCTTATCCATACTTGTAGTTGTTGTTTCTGTTGGCTTTGTTGTACTTGTAGATTTTGGAATAATAAATAATATTAAAACTACAAAACTAACAATAGCTACAACACTAATTATCTTAATTATAATATCTTTCATTTTATCACCACGATGATTATTATATCATAATTAATTCAAATTAAACAAATTTTGTAATTGTACACTATCTCTATAGTAGTCATATTCACTCATTGGAATAGTATGTCCCCATAGAACTTTTCTTGATGTAGTCACTTTCATACCATAACTAGAATACAATTGAGTAGTAGATCCATTAGCATTATCTTTAGTATCAATACCTGAAGTTGCAGTTAATCCACCTACTGCAGCTGGTGTTGAAGTCCATACTTCATATGCAGAAGCAAAATAGATAATATCACTTTTATCATAATCAGCAAGTTTACCCCAGAAATGCATTATATGAGTTTCATCAATCTCTTCACTACTACTATAATCAATACTTACATAATCTCCATGATCAACAAACTTCTTAGTATAATCAGTTACAGGTAAATTTGCAGTCCAAGGAAGTTGATATTGCATTACATTCACAGGATGCCTTTGAGAATCTAATACAACCCATTTCTTTTTAGATTTAGAATAACCAAATAATTTTATTTTTCCATAATTGATAGTAAAAGTATCAGGTAAAACACTATCTTTAGTTCTATAAACTGCTCCAATAGCTACCATTTTTAATTTAAGATTATCTTTAGTAATACCCATATCATGGGCATTATCTCTCCATGCACTAATCATATAATTACTTAAACTTTCAGCTGGTGTTGCCATAGAAACAAATATAGGATCACCTAACCATTCAGTAGGTATTGTTCCGTCAAAGGTATCTTTACTTCCTTTTCTAAAATCTTTCCATTTTATACAAGTATTAGACTCATAAGGGTGACCTATCTTAGCTAATACTTCTTCCCTAGATAAAGATATTATTTGTCTATTACTACAATTAATTTTACTAGGTATAGCTTTAGTAGTTGTAGTAGTTCCTCTCGTAGTATTATTAGTTGTATTTTGTTGTTTTGTACTTCCAGTTGTACCTTCTTCATGAGGTACTCCATTTGTAGTAGTTTCAGGATTCTCAGTTGTTTCAGTTGTACTTTCAGTAACTTCAGTAGTTTCTTCATCACTCTTAGGTGATAAAGAAGTAAAAGTTTCACCATTAGTAACACCTGTAGTCTTATTATTAGAAAGTGCTGGTTTATTGTTTAAAACTTTAATAACATCAACACTTAATAATAAAACTAAATAGACAATACCAACAATAATAACAATCTTTATCCTTTTATTATGCATATAATCACATCACTTAAGTTTATCAATAATTTTGCTTGCTGTTTTTCTTCCTGCTTCCATTGCTTTGATAACCGTCATTGGTCCAGTGACTGTATCTCCACCTGCATAAACATTTTCTATACTAGTCTCATATTCATTAGTAAATATTAGACCATTCTTTAAATGTAAAATATCACTATCACGAGTGGCTATATTATAAGAACTACTTGAAATAGCATAGATAACTTGATCACATTTAACTTCATAATTTGAATTAGGAATTTCATTTATTGAAGCTCTACCACTTTCGTCCTTTTCACCTAATTCATATCTAATACATTCCATACCAATTACTTTATTATTTTCATCTTTAAGTATTTTAATTGGTGTAGTTAAATAATCAAAAATAATTCCTTCTTCTTCAGATTGAACAGTTTCATCACCTAAGGCAGGTAATTCTTCGTGAGTTCTTCGATACATGATATGAGTCTCACTACCAAATCTTCTTATAGTTCTAGCTGCATCCATAGCAACATTACCACCACCAATAATATAAGCAACCTTAGGAACCTTTATTGGTGTTCTAGATTCATTTAACATACCATCCATTAAATTTACTCTTATTAATAGTTCATTAGCTGAATATACACCATTAGCTTCATTACCTGGGATATCCATAAATTTAGGTTTATTTGCACCATTAGCTATATAAACTGCATCATATTCTTTAATTAAATCATCTAAATCAATAGTTTTACCTACGATAGTATCATAAATAATTTTAATACCTAACTTTTCAACAAGATTTATTTCTTCATCAACAATTCTATTTGGAAGTCTAAACTCAGGAATACCCCAAGCTAAAACTCCACCTGGACGATGTAATGCTTCATAAATAGTTACATCAAATCCTTCGCGAGCAAGATCAGTTGCACAAGTAATACCACTTGGTCCACATCCAACGATAGCAACTCTCTTACCATTACTTTCTTTCTTTAAATACTCTAAACTTCTAGAAACATTATCCGCAACATAACGCTCTAATGCTCCGATAGCAATTGCTTCACCTTTAAGTCCTCTAACACACATCTTTTCACATTGTTGTTCTTGAGGACAAACTCTACCACAAATCGCAGGTAAAGAAGAGACTTCACTAATAATTTTATAAGCATCATCTAGTCTATCTTCTTTGATAGCTTTAATCCATTCAGGTATTTTGTGTCCAACTGGACATCCTTTCATACACATTGGATTCTTACATTGTAAACATCTACTTGCTTCTTTGATAGCTTCTTCTTTAGTATATCCAAGTTCTACCTCATCAAAGTTATGTATACGTGTATCTTTATCTAACATACTCATAGGAGTTTTCTTTAATCCATCATTCATGCTCTTCCTCCTGTGAAAGTATTACCTTCGACTTCTCTTAGGTATCTTCTTCCTTCTTCACTCTTAAATAATTCCATACGTTTTTTAGCAGAATCAAAATCAACTTTTGTACCATCAAACTCAGGACCATCGGTACATGCAAATTTAATTTCACCATTAATTAATACTCTACATGCTCCACATAATCCAATTCCATCTAACATTAAAGGACTTAAAGATACTCTTACTTCTTTATTTAAATCTTTAGAAATATTAACAACATTTTCCATAAATTCAAAAGAACCTACAGTAAGTATTGAATCATATTCTTTAATTAAATCTCTTAAATTATCTTTTTCAATTATTTTAATATCATCAAATATAGAATAATCAACTGAATAAATATCATTCTTAATTTCTAATTCATTAAGTCTTTTTGATATTCTATTAACTTGTGCAATACCAGTACCACTTACAAGTAATAATACTTTTTTATCTATATAAAGTTCACTATTAAAAGTATAAGATGACTCATTACCTAAAGGACCTAACAAAGAATGAATTGAAGTAGCATTCTTAAGTTCATATGTACTAGCTCCACTTACACTATAAACAATAATGATATTATCACCATTAATATCATATACGGCCATAGGTATTCTTTCACTCATACTATCTACCATGATAATAATAAATTCACCAGGTTTAATTGAGTGAGAAAGAAGTGGTGCTTCTACTTCTAACATATATACGTTGTCTTTAATTAAATTATTTCTTATTATCTTGTACATAGTATCACCTATAATAGATTTTATCATAATTATAAATAAAAAAAGATACCATCAGGTATCCTTTACAAATCTATTTTATCTAAATCGTCAACAATTTCAGCTTGTTGATCAATTAAATTTCTAATTCTTCTTTTATATGTGATTATATTTCTTCTTAATCTTTGTGATTCTTCTTCGATATGTTCAGCTTTAGTTAATGCATCATTAATAATTCTATTAGCATTCTTCTTTGCCTCAGTAATTATTAAATCTGATTCATTTAAACTAGATTCTTTATATTTTCTACTGCTTTCTTCAGCCATTACAATAGCTCTATTTAAAGTAGCATCCATAGATTTATAATGCTCTAATTCTTTAGTCAGTCTATCAATCTCCATGTCTTTAGCTTTCATCTTTTGTAGCATTTCATCAACATTTTTAACTACATCATCAACAAAAGCATTAACTTCATGGGTATTATATCCTGAAAAACTTTTACTAAACTTTTTCATATAATCACCTTAATTTTATTTTTAGAAATCTAGATCGTCTTCAATTTTAGCTTTAGCCTTTTTATCCTCTTCAGCATCACTCATTCTTCCATCAACTGTTACATTTTTAGGAGTACATAAGTAAATACCATTTCCTAATTTTTGCATATCTCCACCGATAGCATATAATGTTCCACTAAGGAAATCTATAATTCTTTTTGCTTGATCATTAGTTACTCTTTTTAAATTAACAACAACAGAGTTTCTTCCTTTTAAATGATCCGCAATTGTTTGACTTTCTGAATATGCACGAGGTTCTACAAGCACCATCTTACTTCCATTTTTAGAAACACTCTTAGAATCTACATCATATGATTCATCTTCGATAGATTCAGTATCATCTTTAGGAAACAATGCGTTCTTAATACTGTCGAATGCCATATAAACACCTCCTATGTTTACTATTTATATAATAACAAAAATAAATCTATTAGTAAAC
>JAEEGL017350747.1_pt1 | contig 24276 bp, 23 predicted proteins | sample 9134231 | NCBI WGS metagenome assembly JAEEGL01 (sample SAMN16246548, study PRJNA631951) | gut metagenome | biome: gut microbiome; feature: rumen; material: fiber-attached | host: Bos | place: Iran: Karaj | collected 2018-10
CTCCGGCGCGCTGAACGTAAACTACCGCACCGGAGGAGTCGACCTCTTCGCCGGCATCAACTATGCCCGCAACTCCTTCCGCCAGGAGAGCGAGATCGACAAGACCTCCTTCGGAAAGAGCTTCACTATCAGGGATATAGGCACGCTGCAGAACGAGTATCACGGAAACTCCCTTTACGGCAATTTCGGTGTGAACTGGCAGATGGCCGACAACCATTTTCTCGGCGGCAAGGTGGAGTGGGGGAGACACCTCACCTATGACGTACAGATGGTGGTGACCAGCGTAATGTCCAAGGACGGTATAAAGACTGATGACATAGTGACCAGGTCAGAGGACCACATCGGCGAAAAGACCCCCTACAACCTCGGCGCGAACGTCTATTACAACGGCGTCGTCGGCGGGAAACTGGGAGTCGACGTCAACCTCGATTATTACGGAACAGACGACTCGACAAGTTCCGTATCCGAAGAGAGCAGTTCGATGACGCACGACGCCCGCATCCTGTCGGGGGCGTTCAACACCGGGCGGCTGTACGCCGCCAAGGCGGTGTTGTCCTACCCGCTCGGCGCGGGCCAGTTCCAGTTCGGTACCGAAGAGAGTTTCTCGCGCCGCGAGGACGTGTACAGCATCTCCGGAGTCGACATCCCCGCCTCCTCGGCCCTCATCAAGGAGGACAACTACGCCGGCTTCGCATCCTACGGCCTGGCTCTCGCCAGGCTCGGCATGCTCAACGCCGGCGTCCGCTACGAGTACGTGAAGTACTCCTACGCGGACGCCCTGGCACCGAAGAACGACCTCAGCCGTGCCTACGGCAACTGGTTCCCTTCGGTCTCCTGGGCCGGCGCCGCCGGGCCCGTCCAGCTCATGCTGAACTATAGCGCCAAGACCACGCGTCCCAACTACGCCAACCTCTCCAGCGCCATCCGCTACAACAGCCGCTACACCTGGCAGAGTGGCAATGCGCAACTACAGCCCGAACTCTCCCACAACATCGGAATCACCTCCATCTGGAAGTTCATCACCCTGATGCTCAACTACACACGCACCGATAACGCAATAGTCACCTGGTCCTCCGCCTGGGACGATGAGGGAGTCGTTCTCGTAAGGCCGCGCAACATCGACACGCCGTACCGCACGATGAGCGCGTTCGTGAACCTCACGCCCACCGTCGGGCGCTGGACGCTGAACTACACACTGGGCCTTCAGCCCCAGTGGCTCAGCGTCAACGCGCCCGACCCCCGCGAACCCTCCGGCATCCGCGTGACGAAGTTCAACGGGCGGCCCATCTGCTTCGCGCAGCTGCTCAATACCCTCACCGCCGATGGCGGCTGGCAGTTCGAACTCGGCGGCATGGTCCAGTCCAAGGGCTATTCGCAGACGCTCCTGGTCCAGAACGTCTACGCCAACGTGACGGCCGCCGTCCAGAAGACCCTGCTGAAGGACGGGTCCCTCGTCTTGCGCCTCTCCGGCGAAGACCTCCTGGGCACGGCCATGATGAACGTTTTCGCCGATTTCGGCAGCCATACTTTCATCCAGACAAACCTCATGGACACCCAGCGCATCGTGTTCTCGGTCCGCTACGCTTTCAACTCCGCCCAGAGCAAATACCGCGGCACCGGAGCCGGCCAGGACAGCAGGAGCAGAATGTAGCCTTCCGCACATACTTATTCTTGGTTTAACCGCTTTTATTTGCTAAATTTGCATAATATATAAAAGCGGTTTCGGCCGTTCCTTTCGTCATGCCCGGGATATCCCCGGACAATGGCGAAGCCGTATCTCCAGAGTCAAATCAATTTAAGCGAATAAAGCCATGAGACTAATCATCGAACCTGACTACGACAAGATGTCCAAATGGGCCGCCAACTATGTGGCCAAATGCATCAACGAGGCCAACCCCACCCCCGAAAAGCCCTTCAAACTCGGCTGCCCCACCGGCAGTTCCCCCCTGGGAATGTACAGGGAGCTGATCGCCCTCAACAAGGCCGGTAAGGTCTCCTTCCGGAACGTCATCACCTTCAACATGGATGAGTACGTCAACCTCCCCGAGGAGCACCCCGAGAGCTACCACTCCTTCATGTGGAACAACTTCTTCAGCCATATCGACATCAAGAAGGAGAACGTCCATATCCTCAACGGCAACGCCCCCGACCTCAAGGCCGAGTGCGAGAACTATGAAAAGGCCATCGCCGCCGCCGGCGGCATCGACCTCTTCATGGGCGGCATCGGCCCCGACGGCCACATCGCCTTCAACGAGCCCGGCTCCAGCCTCACCAGCCGCACCCGCCAGAAGACCCTCACCACCGACACAGTCATCGCCAACAGCCGCTTCTTCGACAACGACGTGAACAAGGTCCCCAAGACCGCCCTCACCGTCGGCGTCGGCACCGTGATGGACGCTAAGCAGGTGATGATCATGGTCAATGGCCATGGCAAGGCCCGCGCCCTCCAGCATGGCATCGAGGAAGGCGTCAACCACATGTGGACCATCAGCTGCCTCCAGCTCCATCCCCACGCCATCATTGTCGCCGACGAGGCCGCCTGCGGCGAACTCAAGGTCGACACCTACAAGTATTTCAAGGACATCGAAAAGGACAACCTCCTATAACCGCCTTTCATCATTCCAACCATGTTCACCCTTATTGACCTGCCCTATAAGCTGGATGCGCTCGAGCCTGTGATCAGCGCCCGGACGCTGGAGTTCCACCACGGCAAGCACCTTGCCGGCTACGTCACCAATCTGAACAAACTCCTGCCCGGCAGCGGGTTCGAAGGCCTGCCGCTGGAGGAGATCGTCCGCACGGCTCCGGCCGGCCCGGTTTTCAACAACGCCGGCCAGATCCTCAACCACAACCTCTACTTCACGCAGTTCAAGGCTGCGGGAGCAGCCGGCGCGGATATCGCCGCCGCCGGCCCCTCCGGCCCTCTCGCCGCCCGCATTGCGGAGCAATGGGGCAGCCTCGACGCCTTCAAGGCCGACTTCGCCGCCAAGGGCGCCGGCCTCTTCGGCTCCGGCTGGGTATGGCTCGCTGCCGCCGCAGACGGCTCGCTCGTCATCACCCAGGAGCCCGGCGCCGGCAACCCCGTCACCAAGGGCCTCCGCCCCCTCCTCACCTTCGACGTCTGGGAGCACGCCTACTACCTCGACTACCAGAACCGCCGCCCCGACCATCTCGCCGAACTGTGGAAGATCGTCGACTGGTCCGTCGTCGCCGCGCGCTACGAGGCCGCCGACTAAACCCCTCCCCGCCGTGGCAGCCAACCGCCTCATAATGAGGCAGTTCGCCGACTTGATACCCTCATTTCCGCCGGCATCAACCTATATCATCCCGCTGATAATCAGCGAATTAGCTGCCACGGGCAAGACTGAAGAAAGGTTACATAGATTCATTATGAAAGATATCACACGGGAAGAGCTTTTGAGAAGCAAAGAGTACTGGACATCTGACATCCAACTCAAACTGTTTGCTGAGATCGAGCGATTCATGGAGGAAAACAACATGAATCGTACGCAGCTTGCCGATTATCTCGGTTGCACGAAAGGATATGTCTCTCAACTCCTTTCGGGAGATTATGACAACAAGTTGAGCAAGTTCGTTGAGCTTTCGCTCTCCATTGGTAAACTCCCGATTCTCGAGTTCGAAGACGTTGATAGTTATATCCTTTCCGAGAGTATTACGTTTCACGGCTTCGGAGAGACGATCTCTTCATGGTCTTCATCTGGTCAGACTGGAAAACAGAAAGCTTTGAATAAGGAACTTATAACAGCAGCGTAGTTATGACCATCCCATATAGAATCTTCCATATTGAGACCAAGCAGTTCGCGATTTTTCCCGAACTGTTTGAGAACGGGGCGAACGTCGATGTGAATTCTTCATATGGATTTGCGCTTGGCTTGGACATGTCCACAGTCAAATGTGGCTCTCGGTTCAATTATGTACAAGGAGGCAAAACACTTTTGATCCTTGAACTCCACGTTAGTTTTCAGATTGCCGAAGAGGGCATATCTGAGATTAAGAAGAAGGGAGTGATTCCCGTAGATTTCCTTCGCTATATGGCAACAATCGTCGTTGGAACGGCGAGAGGTATCATACATACAAAAACGGAAGGAACTGTCCTGAATTCAGTTGTCCTCCCACCGGTCAACCTCGTGGAGACAATAACTGACGATATGAAAATCGAGCAGTAACTCCATGACCCTTTACCAGAATAATTAAACCAACCAAAATATGTCCATATTCAAAGACAAAGTACTCCTCATTACCGGAGGAACAGGAAGTTTCGGGAACGCGGTGCTGAACCGCTTCCTAAAGACGGACATCGGCGAGATCCGTATTTTCTCCCGAGACGAGAAGAAGCAGGACGACATGCGCCATGACTTCCAGGCGAGGATGCCGGAAGTTGCGGGCAAGATCAAGTTCTACATCGGCGACGTGCGCAACAAGAGCACATTAAAATACGCGATGAAGGGCGTGGATTACGTCTTCCACGCCGCGGCCCTCAAGCAGGTCCCCAGTTGCGAATTCTTCCCGATGGAGGCCGTCAAGACCAATGTCATCGGCACGGACAACACCCTTGACGCCGCCATCGATGCCGGCGTCAAGTGCGTCATCTGCCTCTCCACCGACAAGGCCGCATACCCCATTAACGCGATGGGCATCAGCAAGGCCCTCGAGGAGAAAGTCGCCGTGGCCAAGAGCCGGTATTCCGGTAATACCAAGATCTGCTGCACCCGCTACGGCAACGTGATGTGCTCCCGCGGCTCCGTCATTCCCCTTTGGATCGACCAGATCCGCAAAGGCAACCCCATCACTCTCACCGAACCCAGGATGACCCGTTTCATCATGAGCCTCGAAGAGGCTGTGGACCTCGTCCTCTTCGCCTTCGAGCACGGCCAGAACGGCGACATCCTCGTCCAGAAAGCCCCCGCCTGCACCATCCAAACCCAGGCCGAGGCCGTCTGCGAACTCTTCGGCGGCAAGAAGGAAGACATCAAGGTCATCGGCATCCGCCACGGCGAGAAGATGTACGAGACGCTGTTAACAAATGAGGAATGTGCCAAGGCAGAAGATATGGGCAATTTCTATAGAGTCCCGGCGGATAATCGAACGTTGAATTATGACAAGTTCTTCTCAGAAGGGAATCAAGAAAGGGATCATATTAAGGAATTTAACTCCAATAATACAAGGCTTCTTACTGTAGAGGAGACTAAAGAGAAGATTGCGAGTTTGTCGTATATAAAAGAACAATTGTTATAAATTTAAATGGCAGTCGCACAAAGTCGTTTTAGAGGTAATTATATTGGATTCCTCTATATCATTATCTTTACTTTTTTCTCGCTATGCCCTTTCGTCTTTCCTGTGATGGAATCAGACGTTCAACCCTATGCTTTTTTATTAAGTGTGTTATTAGTACTGGCATCCCTTCTTCATCCTCATAGAACCCCATATATTATTGTATCTGTTGCGACTGCGATTGTTGCTGTTTTATTCTTCCTTCTTGATCCAAGTCAATATGCTTTGAGATTGTTCTATGGCTATTTTTCATTTGCATTCATTCTTATAGCATCTTTTTATTCTGTTTCAAAATATGGGGATTATCTTGAAACTGTTATAAAGATGATTATACTGCTATGGTTCTTAGTTGGGATGGTGCAATTATTAGGAGGAGACAAAAGATTTTTAGGATTTTTAGTTAGCGGGGCTAGAACTACGTCAGATAGGGGTGTATTTGGATTAGCTAGTGAACCTTCTTTTTTCGGTGTTCAATGCTTTTATTTTCTCTTTCTTGTTTCTTTATTTAAGAAACATAAACTCTTGTTTATCGGGATATGTGTTATAATGTCTGTATTCATGGCGCAAAGTACATTAGGCGTTATTTTTTTAACAACATATTTGCTTTTATTTGCTTTTGATACAAAAAAGGTTAAAGTCATCATTCCGACGATATTAATAATTGTAGCTTTAGGTATCTATGTCGTTACTAATGATTCTGGTGGACGATTAACATACCTTTTAGGTGAGTTTTTATCGAACAACATGGGTTCTTTTGAGGATGATCAATCGACAACCGTTCGATTGAATTCTATACTTTCGTCATGGGGGATGGTGTTTGACAGTCATTTTTTACCACAGGGTTTTTCTGATAGATTTGGGTGCTTGATTGGAGATGCATTAATTGTATTTGGTTTCATAGGTTTACCTCTAATATTTATGATTTTGACGGTTTTGTCAAAATCGTTTAGTAGCAAAGGAATAATAATAAGTGCTTTTTTCCTCTTTTTTTTGTTACTAAACTCAAATATACAGATTTCAAACCCATCTCTTGCTTTTGTACTTGGATATCTTCTTAGCAAACAAGATTCAGAACATAACTATGTCTGATTATGAACAGGTTTAGTTCAGTTTCTTCGTCTCTCAATAGTCATAGAAAAAAGATGTTGAGTGATATGATACTCAATATCATTTCTAATGCTCTACCTGTTTTTGTCCTTCAATTTATAGTTCAGCCTTTTATTGCTAAGGCTCTTGGCGCAGACGAAAATGGACGATACCTTGCGCTAATGTCTTTATTGCATTGTGCTGTCATGATTACAGGCACAACATTGCACACAACCAGGTTGTTAAGGGAGAGAGACTATAAAGAGAATGCATTGATAGGTGATTTTAATTTGTTTTTAATGATTTCAGCAGTAGTGAACCTTTGCATTATTTGCGTTGGCTCACTTATTCTTAATTGTTCACCATCGGACATTGTTTTTATCGCTTTTCTGTCTGTCATATGGATGATTAAAGACTATGTGATTGTTGAATATCGTTTGAAACTGACATACAAGAGGATCCTATATAATAATCTTTTGCTTTGTTTAGGCTATGTACTAGGGATAGTTCTCTATCGTATTATTCCTAAGTGGTATGTGATTATTCTTGCAGGATATCTGTTGTCTTTTACTCATATATACTTTACAACTAATTTACTAAAAGAACCTATTCGAAAAACAGCACTTCTAAAGGGGAGCCTGAAAGTGCTTTCTATTTTGGTCTTAACCGAATGTATGGCTGTATTTGTCATGAATTATGACAGATTTGTTATCTTGGCCTTACTTTCTGGCTCTGCGGTATCAATTTATTATTCTGCTACCATAATGGGAAAGATGATGAGTATGTTGTCTGCCCCAGTGTCCAATGTAATTCTGAGTTATCTTGTAGATAAAAAAGAGCTATCAAAAAGAGCATATCATATTGTATGGGGTATTTCCATTTCTTCTGGCTTCGTGTTATATGTTTTTTGTGTGATTGTTAGTCCGTGGATATTGATGCTCTTATATCCAGATTGGGCAAGTGAATCAATTAAGCTCATATACATTACGTGTGGAATCGCTCTGTTTGACTATATACGTTCAATTATAAAGCCGTTCATATTAAGGTTCTGTAGTATCCACTTCCAGTATATTTTAAAAGGTATTCAAACGGTTTTGTATGGAGTGTTTGGTTTTCTGAGCCTAAAGTTTTTTTCTTTGAAAGGTTTCGCTATTTGCAATATGTCGATAGGAGTTTTGTTGTGTATAATGATGTTTGTTGTCGGAGAGACTCAGTTGAATAAACCAAAAAGATCTAATATCCCTCTTTCTTCTTAGTATCTTTTTTGCAAAATGTTGCTTCAGTTCAAATGGACGCTATCGTTTAGTCCTATAGAAGAACTCTATCTATTAAAGGTCGGGGGTTTGATGAGCATGTATTAAAATAGAACATCGTTATATTTCAAATAGAGAATTCTTTTTAGGATGTCATAAGGAGTTTTATGAGTAGAGTATTATGATTTTTGTAAAGCTATTGTTGGGATGGTAGGTTTTGAGGAATTATATCGAGTAATGTCCGCTCATCCGGATTTGTTCACACCTCTATCAGATTCTGATCTGAAGAGAGTTCAATCGCTATCTCTAGAGGTATATCTTTGTTTTCAAGCTTTTTGTCAAGAGCATGGGTTGACCGTGATGTTAGGTGGCGGATCAGTCCTAGGTGCCATTAGACATGGCGGTTTTATTCCATGGGATGATGATATTGATGTCTTCATGCCAAGAGCAGATTACGATGTCTTACTTTATTCATTATATAAAGAGTTACCAGCAAATATGTACTTATGTGCTCCGAATGGCCCATATAAGGCAGAGAAAAGGCATGCAGTTTTATTTGATGCAACTAAATCAATAAATGAGGATTGCGAGAGCGATTACCGTAAGTGTATCGGGATTGACATTTTCCCGTTGGAGAACTATCCTTCTAATTCTTTTATTCATAAGATTAAGTGGTCGTTTTATCTCTTGATTTGTTTGGCAGCTACTACAACGCGTCTATGGCACGATCGTAAAATTCGTACGACGTATAATCAAGCGGTTACTTTATTTAGAAGGGGAAGGATTGAGTATAAACTAAGGTTGTTGATTGGTTCTTTCTTTTCTTTTCTTCCATATAATAAATGGCTAGATATTAGCGATAGATTCATATCAAGGACTAAACCCTCAGGTAAGGTTTATATTCCTTCAATCTTTGGCTCTGTTAATAATCCCGTTAACAGTGAAGTTATGCTCCCCCCTATTTGGGGCGTCTTTGATGGTGTACAGGTCCTTCTTCCACACAATCCAAAGGGTTATCTGGAATATGAATATGGCGATTGGTGGGTGTTGCCTCCAATTGAGAAGCGCAGACAGCATAATTATGAATTAGTAAATGATGAAGATAAATATTAAAAAGTTAGAAGATACAAGTGTAACTTCGGAAGATCTGTTCTTATTGATAAAAGATGTGTTTTCTGATAGAGAAAAAGAAGGTATTCACGTTTCTTACAATGACTACACTATAGAGGATATTCAATCGCATATTAAGGATGCTATCGTTATAGTAGCTATTGATGAGGATAGCTCAAAGCTTGTTGGTACTGGAAGTGTGCGGCTGTATAAGGAAAAAGGAAGAATAAAAGAGTGTGGGTATGGAGAATTATTGGCTGTTTCGAGCTCTGTTCAGGGATTAGGTATTGGATCGCAGATTATCAAAGCAGAGAAGATTGCGGCTGAGGAACTGGGATTAAGATGTATTAAGTCAGACACGTCGGTGAAAGCGAAAAGTTCGGTCATGTTTCATAAGAAGAACGGTTATATTATAGATGGTTTTCAGTCATCTGGATTGACGAATACATACTCCTATACTTATAGATTACCTATTAAGCCTTCTTTTAAGGATAATAGAGTGTTTTGCTATATAAGGTTTATTCTCTCATATATCATTATCCGGTTAAGCAAAGATGCTGAAGGAAATTATTATCCTTTGGGCAAAATACTTCGCATGCTTAGAGTTATCAGCTAGGTGCTCAAGACTTTTCGTTTATTGTTCCCTATAGTTATTTAACATCTCTCCTATTTGAAAAACTCTTTATCACATATTCAATTGTTCTATATGAGAATACCGGTTAAATGTCTGTTGGTTGTTTCCATTTTGTTTTCTGTTATTGAAGGGTGTGCGAGTTCTTTCCAAGAGCCTATTTCATTGGATGATGCGGTTTCTAGTTATGTTGAGTTTCTATCTTTATGTGATAGACGACTCCAAGTCGTAGACTTTGATAGAAAAGAATCCTTGTATTATCTACAGTTTAGTAATGGTGAGAAGTGTTCATTCAGTTATGACTTTACCCCACTTATCACAGTTTCTACTGATAATGTTGTTTGTCTAAATGGTGACAATACCCGATTAGCAACTAATAGTTCTCTTTATCCCCGCGTTTCGATTGATAATGATGAAAGCATTATTATAAATGGAATTCATTTAGATTGGAAGTTTGATAAAGAGTATATATCTGCAATTGAAAAGTTGGGGAAGTGTGTTATAGCGATTGGTGAAATCGACCATTCTATAGTTTTGTATTATTTAGATGGGAGACAGTCAGTCATTCCTCTTGAGACGGATCCTTTTTACCATATCCCATCGTATTTTCAGGATCAATTAGTTTGTAAAGAAGAAATGGCAGAAGCTGTTATAGCAGAATCGGACGGTAATTCTTGTAGCTTTGTTTTTTTTACAGATGCACATTGGGGTAATAACCAAAAGCATTCACCAGCTTTGATAAAGCATATCCTTGACTTTTCCATTATACCTTGGGCGATGTTTGGTGGGGACGCGATTACTACTCATTGTGAGACGGCAAAAGAGGGTTATAGAATTGGTTTAGATTTCCAAAAATCATTCAGCCCTCTTGGATCAAAATTGTATTGTGTTTTTGGGAATCACGATGATAATTCTGATGGCCAACCAGATAAAACGGAGAGGCACCTCAGCGATGAACAGGTCTTCTCATATTTACAAAGCCAGATGAGAGATGTTCAGTATTGGGATTTTTATAACTATACTTTTGATGATATTGCCTCGAAGACCCGTTTTATCTGCCTAGATACTGGCCGTCTTTATTTAAAAGAGTTTAGGTTTCATATAATTAAAACTGTTCAGTTCTTAGTAGAAGCATTGAATGGTATCCCAAAAGACTGGCACGTCGTCCTGGTTAGTCATATATGGGGTGGTCTGACAACACAAGGAAATATTCGCGTTGGTATTATAGCTCCGTATATGAAACCAATAATTAAAGTGCTGGATGACTATAATGCTAGGCGGAATGGTAAGTTTAATTATGAAGGTAAAACAGTCGAATATGACTTCTCAGGTGCCGGGGGCCATATCGAGTATTGCATAGGAGGCCATACTCATAACGATGATCTTCATTACTCTGAAGGGGGAATTCCAATTGTAATAATTACTACAGATAGCCAGCAGACCATAAACGGAGAGAAAGCTACTAAAGGAACGACTGAAGAGCAAAGTGTTTCAATTGTTGTTACTGATTATTCAACAGGGTCTTTATTCATCTATCGTATCGGGAGAGGAAACGATACGGTTATATCTCTAAAGAGTTAGTTTTAGCCGTAATGAAGAGAAACGTTGTTATTGTATCGGGTGTATTCCCTCCAGAACAAGTAACTTCTGCTTTTCTCAACTATGACTTGGCTCATGAGTTGGCAAAGGAGTATAGCGTTACAGTACTAAGACCATACCCCACAAGACCAATAGGAAGCATTTTTGAGACTGCTGATCTTGGGGATAACTCTTTTGAGACCATTTTAGTGGATTCTTATACTCATCCAGAATCGGAGTTATTCGGAAGGTTCAGGGAAAGTATAGACTTCGGAAGGAAGTCTGCGGCATATATTAAGAAGCATCATCTGGAGATTAGTTTTGTCTATAATGACGGGTGGCAACTTTTTGGGCTATTTCTAGTCGCAAGAGTATGCAGAAAGTACAGGATCCCTTATATGGTCCCCATCCAGGATATTTATCCAGAGTGCCTTTTTACCAATAGACACTATTCGCCGTTATTGAAGACCATCATCTACAGACTTCTTTTCCCCATTGATAAGTACTACCAGAAGCATGCTACTTGTGTAAGAACTATTTCTGAGGAAATGAGAGATTATCTTGCTAAGACCAGGAGGATTGAAAAGAGCAAGTATTTAGTAGTCAATAATTGGCAGAATGACGATGATTTTTTGAAGGTTTTTCCTGACCGGGATTTGGATGGGAAACTAGTCTTTTCTTATGTCGGTAGCGTTAATAACCACTCTAATGTCGATTTGATGATACGTGCTTTTGTGGCAGCAGATATACCTAGTAGCGAATTGCGGATATTTGGTGGCGGTAATATGAAAGAGGAATGTATTCGTTTGGTAAATACACTTGGTATGACAAATGTCGTTTTTGGTTATGTGTCTAGAGATTGTGTTCCTTTAGTACAGTCACAGGCCGATGTCCTCATATTGGCATTACCTGCCGGGAATGGGAATCTGTGTCTGCCATCCAAACTCACTTCATATATGTTGTCTGGAAAACCGGTAATTGCAAGTGTTGATATTGATAGTTCTACACATCGCATTATTTCAAGGAATCATTGTGGGTTAACTGTTTCCCCTGATGACGTGGAAGGACTTGCTTGCGCTATGAAACAGCTCGCTCAAATGACTGTCGAACAGAGGTTAGAGATGGGGAGAAATAGTCGTGATTATGCACTTGAGCATTTGACTCGAAGTGTTAATCTCTCTCTTGTCGTTGAGAGAATTAACAATATATTAAACTAATATGGAGGAGAAGCAAATGCACGGGTTGCGTGCCAGATTGGATTATATATTAAAGCATAATTATGCTTTCTATAAGCTGTTTAATGTGTCTGTTAGCACATTTATGAGGGCGTGGGGATTCTTTATTAGTACTGATGAAAAGATGGTTTTTTTCAGCGCCCATTCTAGAAAGTATAACGATAGTCCGAGAACCATATATGAGTTTATCTACCCCAAACCGGAGTTTAAGGGATATAAGTTCATCTGGGCGTTAGAGGATCCCGACAGTGTTGAGATTCCTGGCCCAGCTATAAAAGTTAAGGCAGATACAATGGAGTACTTCAGGCTGACGTTGAAGGCAAAGTACTGGATTACTTGTGTTAATATTGAACGAAGTCTACATTATAAGAAAAAGAGCTGTATATATTTGAACACTTGGCATGGGACAGCTTTGAATACGATTGGTAACGAGGCTGGAGGCAGAAAAGATTATGATTTCAGCAACATTGACTTCTTCTGTTATGAAAGCGAATTCCAAAAGAAGCATTGTATGGCGGCCTTCAATACAAGGGAAGAAGCCATGATTCCAACAGGGTATCCTCGAAATGACACTTTGTACTATGTTACATCGGATGAAGTTTTAGGTTTGAAAGTTAAGCTTGGTTTACCCTTAGATAAGAAGATTGTCCTTTATGCTCCCACGTGGAGAGATAGCACTGATAATGGGAAGACCTGTTCAATCAAGCCTCCTATTAATGTGAAGTATTGGGAGGAAAGGATGAAAGATGATTATATTGTTCTTTTTAGAACGCATGCATATACTAATACATTACTTGGGGTTGAGTTTAATGATTTTTTACGAGACTATTCTTCATACCCGGTTGTTAATGATCTGTTCAAAGTCGCAGATATCTTAGTTTCCGATTACTCATCCTGTATAAGTGATTATTGCATATTGGAGCGTCCAATTGTTTGTTTCGCGTACGACTACGAAGAGTACAAAGCAGCTAGAGGTTTAAATATTGATTTTAGAGTTGAGATGCCTAGTGGAATCAAAGAAACAGAAAAGGAAGTTATAGACCACATCCTTTCAATGGATTATGATTTGGAATGCAAAAAAACAAAGGCATTTAAGGATAAATATACCTATATCGGTGGTCACGCCACAGAGATTTGTGTTGAAAAAATGTTTGGTAAACTATAATAATTCATTAATATGTACTATTTAGATCCGAAGATAGAGGGGCTCTATCGTATTTTTGACCAGAATGAGAGGAAGGATTACTTAAGGCTTGACCTTAACGAGAATCCTGGGGGACTTTCACAGGACTTCATTAATGAGGTTCTTAAACATGTTGATACACGTTTTGTGGCTCAATACCCTGAAACACTTCAGTTTACGGAGACATTAGCACATTATCTTGGTACTGATATCGCTCATTTATGCCTTGTAAATGGTTCAGCAGAAGGTATAAGATATGTTATTCAAGCCTTTACTTCCCCTGGAGGACGTATAGTCGGTGTTGTCCCATCATATTTTATGTTTCAGGTTTATTCTGAGATGTACGGTCGCGAGTTTATAAAGGTCCCTTATAATGATGATCTATCAATGGATGTAAATAACATTATCCGTGAGATTACTGAAGAAACTCAGCTTTTGATTCTTCTGAATCCGAATAATCCTATGGGTAATGTCTATTCTGAGGAGGAGTTTAAACGTATCGTTCATGCCGCCAATGAGAAAAAAGTGACTGTTTTGGTTGACGAGGCATATCATTACTTTTATCCGAAAACCTTTATTGACTATGCTCTGAATAAAGAGCATATATTTGTTACTCGCACTTTCTCAAAACTGTTTTCTATGGCAGGGTGTCGTTTGGGCTACGTGGCGGGATGGCCCGAAGGCATCAAAATGGTTCAAAAGCTTTGTACCCCCCATAATACAAACGCTTTTGCCATGTTATTTGCTGAGGAAATCATTAAGCATCCGATAGTTTTGCAGAGTCTAATAGATGGCTTTAACGAAGGCCGAAGTTACCTAGTTGACACTTTAGATGCCAATGGCTATAAGCATAAAGGTGATGCTGGTAACTTCATGTTTATCAAGACGAAGACTGATGCAGATAGAATCGTTGCCAGGATGAAGTCTGAGAAGAAGATACTCATTAAATCATATCCAAATGTAGGAGAATTTGGGACATGTCTTCGTGTATCAATCGGAGAGAGAAAATACATGGAGCGATTCTGGAATGCTTTGGTTGAGCTGGATAAATAAGATTTGACAGTTTTATGAAGAAAGTCATCACATACGGGACATATGACTTGTTTCATCAGGGACACTATAACCTATTGAAACGGGCTAAAGCACTGGGCGATTATCTGATTGTCGGAGTTACTACAGATAATTTCGACTTGGAGCGTGGCAAAATGAATACTTGTAACAATGTGATGGAACGCATTGAAGCCGTAAAGGCTACAGGTCTTGCTGATCAAATAGTTATTGAAGAGTATAGAGGACAGAAAATAGACGATATATTGAAATACAACGTTGACATTTTCGCGATAGGTTCTGATTGGGTTGGGTATTTTGATTATCTGAAAGAGTTCTGTGACGTCGTATATCTTCCTAGGACTGAAGGTATTTCGTCTACTCAACTTAGGATGGAACGTCCTATCGTTAGATTAGGCATTGTCGGTACTGGAGGAATAGCCGGACGGTTCGTGCCAGAAAGCGAAAGTGTCAATAACGCTATGATTACGAGTGCATATAATCCGGATAAGCAGAAAAATCGGTTGTTTTGTGCAAAATATGGGGTTGATAATGTGGCAGAAAGCTTTGATGAATTGCTTAATAATTGCGATTCAGTTTACGTGGCATCTCCATATTATACGCACTATGATTACTGCAAACGTGCTTTAGAAGCAGGAAAAAACGTGTTATGTGAAACTCCGTTTGTAGTTGAAACAGAACAGGCTGAAGAGCTTTATAGTATTGCGGAAAAAAGATCTCTGGTTTTGATGGTTGCTCTAAAAACAGCATATTGTCCTGCATTTGGTCACCTGTTTTCTTTACTTAAGTCTGGTGTGATTGGAGATATCGTTGAGATTAACACCTCTTCAACTACTCTTTTGGAGGAAGGTGACTACTTGTCTGAGAAAGGTCGTTATGGTGGTAGTATGGTAGAGAATGGTTGTTTTACTATGCTACCCATCTTTAAGTTCTTTGGGGTTGATTATCGGAACATCAATTTCTATTCTAAGACTCAAAAAGGTGTTGATTTGTTTACAAAAGCCGTTTTCCGATATGATCATTCTGTCGCCTCATTCCAAGTTGGACTAGGCGTCAAAACGGAGGGCAGCTTAACTATAGCCGGAACAAAGGGATATGTTTATGTGCCCGCACCCTGGTGGAAGACAGACTATTTTGAGGTTAGATATGAGGATCAGAATCAGAATAAAAAGTATTTTTATCCATTTGTAGGTGAGGGCTTGAGATATGAAATAAAGGATTTTGTGACTGCGGTGACATCTGATGATAAAAGAATAACAAAACTTACAAAGAAAGAAGTTCTGTCTATGGTTAAGGTTCAGGAACAGTATACTAATAAGATAAATGTCTTTAATCTATAATTAGTATGCAGACGCTTTTATTCACTGGTGGTACGGGTTTTCTAGGACACAATATTCGACCTCTTTTAGAGGAGTCGTATAATGTGGTTACATGCGGAATCACTCAAGATGATATGATAAAAGCTAATCTGGCAAGAGAGGTTCCGGTGTTTGACCAGCATTTTGACTTGGTCCTTCATGCATGTGGTAAAGCGCATGTCGTGCCAAAAACAGAGGCTGAAAAGCAGGCTTTCTATGATGTGAATTATCAGGGGACCGTGAATCTATGTAAGGGGCTTGAAATAGCTGGAGTTCCCAAGGCGTTGGTTTTCATTAGCACCGTGGCAGTATATGGTTGCGAGTTCGGGGAGATGATCACTGAGGAACATCCGCTTGAGGGTGACTCACCATATGCCAAGAGCAAGATCATGGCAGAAGAGTATTTGACGGAATGGTGCGCAAAGAATGGTGTTGTTCTCGGTATTCTTCGCCCCTCGCTATTGGCAGGTCGCAATGCCCCAGGAAATCTGGGAGCCATGGTCTCGGGGATCCAGAAAGGATTCTATCTGAATATTGCCGGGGGCAAGGTGAAGAAGAGTGTGCTGATGGCCGAGGATATCGCCCGTTTGCTGCCGTTGCTGGCAGAGAAAGGTGGCGTATATAATGTTTGTGATACTTATCAGCCGACATTTGGAGAGCTCTCCGCATCGGTGGCAAAGCAACTTGGCAAGCGAAAACCGATAAGTATTCCATATTGGATGGCTTGGTGCATGGCTAAAGTGGGCGATTTGTTTGGCTCCAAAGCCCCGATCAATTCATATAAGTTGGAGAAGATAACGAAGTCACTCACATTTAGCAACGAGAAAGCCCGCCGTGAGCTTGGTTGGGAGCCGTTGGATGTTTTGACGAATTATAAATATAGTTAAGTGTGAATGACGTTTTTTTTACCATGCTTTTGCTTGGGGCGCTATCAGGTGGACCAGGTGAACCTTTGCCTTTTTGGGCCACTGCTAACCAGTGGGGACTTATGCCAGAGAATCAAGGAACACTTGCAATGGTGAAGGCGAAAACTGATTTCGATGCATCGAGAACGCTCCAGCTAAGTTGGGGCGTATCCATGGTGGCGAACGGATACGTCAACGGTCTAGATTCTGGCTCAAATCCTATTCATCTCATGACGGATGAGCTTTATGGGTCATTACGTTGGAAAGCGTTGACCTTGGACTTGGGTATCAAACATCGGGAACTTGACTTTTATGGAGCAGATTCGAACCTCGGTTCAATGTCTACAACGGGAGGGCATGTAGCTGAAAGTGGTAATGCCCGTGCAATGCCTGGATATCTCATTTCATTGGAACCACAGGCTATTCCTTGGACTAATCGTCATGTCTGGATATATGGGGCATTTGGCGACTATAAGCCCTTAGGGGAGAGGTATGTCAAGGATCCACTTGTACATAGGACTCGAATAGGTTTTCGATTCGATGTTGGGTCGCGTATACGCCTTGGCTTTCTTCTTGACCACTATGCGATATGGGCTGGTACAATGCCTGGAAAGGAAACAATGCAGGTTACATTTAGTAATTATTGCCGTGTGGTTACTGGGATGCATGCCGGTGGTGATGGAACACGGAATGATCAGATCAACGTGATTGGTGATCAAGGCGGTGGCGAGATGTGGGGATTGGAGTATTTAGGGCATGGATGGAAGATAAAGTTTCAACATGACATACCTTATGCTGATGGGTCAGGAATGGGCTTCCAGAATTTCCCCGATGGTGTGACTACATTGCATTTGTGTTGGGATGATAAGTCCCGCTGGGTATCTGATATCCTATATGAACATACTTATACGATGTATCAGTCTGGCCCTTTCAATCGGATATCATATGATGCAGACGGGAATAGAATCACTCCTCCTGGGGCCAAGACTACAGGAGGAGATAACTACTTCAATAATATAGAGTATAAATCTGGGTGGACTCATTATGGCCGGCCGATAGGAACCCCGCTGATGTATCCTGTAGGAACGCATAATGGTACTTGGACCTCGGCCGGAATAGTCCTCGGTTTGGAGAACACTCGCTTAAAAGCACATCACTTCTCTCTATCGGGCAGTTTGTTTCACAAGTCTCCTTATAAGTTTATGCTGACTTATTCGTATAATCATGGTACCTATTGGAAGCCATACGCTGGTAAATCTGCTTGGAATGAGGCTTGGGGTAGTGTAGATGAGACTCCTTTACGTCAGTTTTGTGCAAGTTTTACTGGCTCTATTCGATTGTTTGAACGAGCTCATGAACGGAATAACTCGCGATCATTCTCAATACTGTATGGCTTATATTTTGACCGTGGCGAAGTTCTGAAAGATAGCTTTGGAGCAACTGTTGGTTTGTATTTCACTCTATGAAATTGTGTCTTTCGATGAGTAATACTTAAGAGGTCGTATAGCTTTATGTGGTTATCATTTTTACTCATTATTATTCTTCTTTTTGTGGCAGAAATATGTTATTTCCGCATTGCGGACCGCTTCAATATCATTGACAAGCCTAACGAGCGGAGTTCGCATTCGAAGATTGTGCTGCGCGGCGGGGGGATCATTTTCTTGATTGGAGTTTGGATCTGGGCTGCGTTTTTCGGGTTCCAGTATCCGTGGTTCCTGGCGGGATTGACGCTGGTCGTGGTGGTGAGTTTCATCGATGATGTGCATTCGTTGCCGGATTCGGTGAGGCTGGTGGCGCAGTTCGTGGCGATGGCGATGATGTTCTATCAGTTGGACTTGCTGCATCCGAGTCTGTGGTGGGCGGTGATTCTGGCGTTGATCGTGTGCGTGGGGGCGACGAACATCTACAACTTCATGGATGGGATCAATGGCATCACGGCTGGGTATTCGCTGGCGGTGCTGCTGCCGCTCCTGCTGAAGAATGCGCAGGGGGAGTTCGTGAGCCAGGATCTGATCGTCGTGACGATCCTGTCCGTGCTGGTGTTCGCGTTTTTCAATTTCCGGCCGAAGAACAAGGCGAAGTGCTTCGCTGGCGATGTAGGCTCGGTGGGGATTGCGTTCATTCTGCTTTTCCTGATCGGGATGCTGGTTGTGAAGACGGGAGATATCACTTGGCTGACGTTCTTGGTTGTGTACGGTGTTGACGGAGTTTTGACTATCATTCATCGTATTATGCTGCACGAGAATCTTGGGCAGGCGCACCGGAAGCACGCTTATCAGTTGATGGCGAATGAGCTGGGGATGTCGCACGTCGTGGTGTCGCTGGTGTATATGGCGCTGCAGCTGGCGATCTCGCTGGTGATGGTTTACTGCGTGCCTTCGACGGCGCTGGCGCATTGGATTTATCTCCTGGTGGTGATTCTGCTCCTGGCACTGGGTTATGTGCTGTTTATGAAGAAGTTCTATCATTTGCACGAGGAGTATTTGAGAGGGCTGGGGAAATGAGGATAGATGCTGAGTTATTGGATATGTTGACGGCGCAGGCGAAGGCCTCGCCGCGGCTGCGGATGAATTACGATCTGCGGAATTCATCCGCGGACGGCTCGCAACGGATGCTGAATGCGCTGGAGCCGGGGACTGAATTGCCGATTCATCGGCATCCTAAGACTTCAGAAACAGTCGTGATTCTCCGGGGGAGTGCGACGCAGTACTTTTACGATGACTGTGGCAATGTGACTGAGGAGATTACGATTGCTGTTGGGAGTGGTTGTGTAGGTATGTCTGTTGAGGCCGGACGTTGGCATCGGATTGTTAGCCTGGAGTCCGGCACCGTGATCCTCGAGTGCAAGGATGGAGCGTATGAGCCGATAGGGGAGGAAGATATAATGAAACTGGATTTGTAATGAAGATACTTGTTACCGGCGCTAAGGGTTTCGTGGGACGGAATCTGTGCGCAGAATTGAAGAATATACGCGGCGGGAAGGCGCGGTGCTATGGCGACCTGGCCGTGGAAGAGGTGTTCGAATATGACATTGACTCGACTCCGGAGGAGTTGGATAAATGGTGCGCGGAGTGCGATTTTGTGTTCAATTTGGCCGGGGTGAACCGGCCGAAGGAGAATTCGGAGTTTATGAGCGGCAATTTCGGATTTGCGTCGACGCTGCTGGATACGCTGCGCAAGCACGGGAACAAGTGCCCGGTGATGCTGTCGTCGTCGCAGCAGGCGTCGCTGGCGGGGCGGTTCGGGAACTCCGAGTACGGCCGTTCGAAGAAGGCCGGCGAGGATCTGTTCCTGGACTATGCCGCCGCAACGGGCGCCCGCGTGCTGGTGTACCGCTTCCCGAACTTGTTCGGAAAGTGGTGCAGGCCGAATTACAATTCGGCGGTGGCGACGTTCTGCAACAACATCGCGAACGATCTGCCGATCCAGGTGAACGACCCTTCCGTCGAACTGGAACTGCTCTACATCGACGACCTTGTGGCTGAGATGATTGCCGCACTGAAGGGGGAGGAGCACCGTTGCGAGTTCGACTGGCTCGCCGTGCTGCCTCTGCCCGCAGGGCGCTACTGCTATTGCCCGGTGACGCATCACGCGCGGCTGGGCGAGATCGTGGACTTGTTGTACAAGTTCCACGACCAGCCGCAGACGCTGATGGTCCCGGAGATTCCGGCGGGCTCGTTCGCGAAGAAGCTGTACTCGACCTATCTGTCGTATTTGCCGGCCTCCAAGGTCGCTTTCCCGCTGAAGATGAATGTTGACTCGCGCGGCTCGTTCACGGAGATCCTGCATACCGCAAAATGCGGCCAGGTGAGCGTTAACGTGTCGAAGCCGGGCATCACCAAAGGGCAGCATTGGCATCACACGAAGTGGGAATTCTTCATCGTGGTGAGCGGGAGGGCCTTGATCCAGGAGCGCCGGATCGGCTCGGACGAAGTAATCGAGTTCGAGGTGTCAGGCGATGAGATCAAGGCCGTGCATATGCTTCCGGGTTACACTCACAACATCATCAATCTTTCCGATACCGAGGACCTCGTGACCGTTATGTGGGCCAATGAGATCTTCGACCCGTCGCATCCTGATACGTATTTCGAACCAGTATAATAGTAAAGACTTTTAACATATGAAGACCAAGAATATAGATAGTTGTAACACCACTAATAAATATCCTCGCTTACTAAACACAGCTCCAATTGGCCAGGATTGGTTCGAAGGAGAATCACAGAATCGTATCGCGGATACCATCTCGTGTTATATCACTAATACCGATGCGCAGGGGGATTATCCAATAGCTCGTATAATAGGACTTGAGGGTAAATGGGGCAGTGGAAAATCCAACGTTATTTCTATTCTTCAGAAGAAGCTATCTGACCGTTATATTGTCTTTGATTATGATGCGTGGGGCAATCAAGAGGATTTACAAAGACGTTCTATTCTTGAAAGACTAACTCATTCTCTTATATACGACCATAAAGTACTTACAGGAAAAACTAAAATTAGTGTTCTTAAACCAAACTCAAACGGGGTTTTAAGTGAGCGTGAATGTGGGTGGGAAGAAAAGCTTCAATCATTATTATCTAGAAAGTCATATACTCGGAATGTGACTATTCCGTCAGTGAATAATTGGACTAAATGGTTTGTCTTTTTTCTTTTGTTGACTGGTCTGATTATTCCATTTGCAGATGTTGTTTTAGCTGACTTACACTTGGCCTGGTGGATGTTGTTATTATTGATTCTTTCACCGATAACAGTTTTTATTTTAGTCGCTTTGTGTTGTGGAAAACTTGGTATTATGTGGAAGATGTATAATACTGAAGATAAGAGCGATACAACGTCATATGTCATTAGCGAACAAGAACCTTCTGTTCAGGAGTTTAAAAACTGGATGTCTGAAATATCGGTCAGTATACCCAAGGAGAAACGACTAATAATTGTCTTTGATAATATGGATCGCCTTTCATCAGAGAAGGTAAAGCAGTTATGGTCATCAATTAATACTTTCTTTGCTGATGGTGGTTATAGTAATATTTGGTGTATTGTCCCATACGATGAATTGCATTTAGCTAATGCGTTTGGGGGAAATCTGGAAGAAGGAAAGGATTCGCTTGAGTCTTTGCGAGGGTTCCTAAAAAAAACTTTTCCTGTTGTGTATCGAATCCCGGATCCTATTATTACTGATTATAAAGGAATCGTAAGTCGTTTTATTAACGAGGCATTTAATGATAGCATTGAAGATAGTACTAAGGAAAGGATAAATCGTATTTATCGGAGCTCATATCCTAATCCAAATGTTCGTGCCATTCTCTCTTTTATTAATCAAATGGTCTCTTATGTAAATGCCCGTGGGGGTGAGGTCTCATATGAATCGATTGCTATTTATCTTGCCAAAGAAGACGAATTATTAGGAAGAAAAAGGATTGTTGATGGGAATGGTAATGTCGAGACAACAGAGTCATATATTATTAATAGAGAATACGAAACACCTTATAGATTATTACTTAGTGATATAGATAGGGATAGGCTCCAGAAAGATATAGCAGCAGTTTTGTATGGTGTTTCCCCAGATGATGCCCAACAATTGGTGATTAAGAGGTACATTGAGAACAGCTTTGTGGAATACGATAATGTTAATGCGTTGACTAATTTGGTTTCGGAGAAGCATTTTATTAATCTGTTGGAAGATGTAGTATACGATGTCGAAGAAGATTATTACTCAAATGCAATACCGCAAATAGATAAAATAGATGTTTCTTCCCTAACTAAAGATGATAATAATAAACTATCACAATTATGGAACTACTTAGGTAAGAAGTATGTAGATACAAACTTCTTGGCTAGAGATTTTGGAGACTTTGAAAAAGCCCTTTTTTCTCATTTGGAAGGAGGCCTATTGAAACAGTGTCTCACTGCGTTTTATCGTCGTCTGTCTAATGATAAAGATGTTGAAGGCAAGGAAATCTTCAACCAACTTAATGCTCTATTCTCAAGTGAATGTACAAAAGAGACAAGAATAAAAGATATATGTAGTGATATCGAAATTAGTCCAGAAAGATTTCTCTCTTATTTGAAGAGAGCGGGTATTAATTATAAGAAGTATCCACTATTATCTGACTCAAATAAGTTGAATTCATATTTAATCTCTAAGTTTGACGGCGAATTCCCTTTTACTCGTGAGTTGTTGCTATTAAAAGAAGATGAGAAGTATAATGTTAAGGAAGTCGGGGAATTTGCGGTAAGAAAACTAAATGAAGCATCTGTTGATGCTGCAACCGCGTCGGTGTTAATAGGCGTTCAGAGAGTGTTTTATGGTAAATTCCAAAACAGTGATTTAGATCATGATTATATTACAACCCTTTGGAATGAGGCTCTTGCGCATCCCCAGAGTTTATATTATGATGAGATTTATGCTTTAAAGGCATTATCTTCATATCAATCATTGCCATTGTCAGATAAAGAGTCATCTGCGTTAAAGGAGAAGTATTTGTTTTACAAGACAACATCTCAGGTTCTAGACGATAGCCTTTCCTTTAATTTTTCATATATCCGTTCTCTTGCGAAGATTATAATTGAGGAGAAGATTCACGATAGTCATCCGGATTATAATGGATTTGTTCATAAATGGGAAAACATTATTAGGTTCATAGGCGTTAGTAGGCATAGTATTATTGATTTCGCTGATGACTGGGGATATACTTCGTTATCAGACGAGGATTCTACCTTGCCTATCAGGACTCTATTCCCCGAACCAGAGGCGATAAAGGATTTGTTGGATACCCAGAGTCCTCTTGCAATAGCCTTGATTAAAAAGGCGGTTCATGAGTTGGAGGAACAAAATGAAGGAGCTTTTATTCAACATAATCCGTTGCGTCATACAGGCCAGTATTGGGATACTGTACTTAGTTATTTGGCAGGTACAACTTATATTAAAGTCGGAGGTGAAAACGTGTTAAGATTACTTGTCGTTCGACTATTAGATTATGTTGCTAGAGCGGGTTCCGTTTTTAAGGAAACAGATAGCCTTATGATACTTAAGGAAAAATGTCCATATGAGTTGATCTCGTCTGACGTGATTGAAATCCGAGATAAAATATTGAACGGACAAACTGATTATAGGATGACACCTGTTAAGTTTCTTTTGCTTCATGATTGGCTAGAGAAAGCTGAAATTGATGCTCCTTCACATCGAACAGATACGGCGAATCGTATTCTTAGCCAAGTAATTGAAGATGAGCAATGTCAAAGACTTATTGTTGAGAAGGGTGACTATTATAAACCGATTATTACTGAAACTCTCGAATCATCTTCCAACTTACATAAATGCATTAGGACTATTATGGAAAAATCGCCAGAAAGTGAAATCGCATTATTCTTGAAGAGTGTGATTACTCTCCAGTCATAAGAAACAACAGAAATAGTATTAGGTCAGTTATTTATGTCAAAATTCAAGAACAACGGCAAGCTGAAGCTTCTGATCATCGTGGGTACGCGGCCGGAGATCATCCGTCTGGCAGCGGTCATCAACAAGTGCCGGCAGTACTTCGACTGCCTGCTGGCCCATACCGGGCAGAACTATGATTACA
>JAEEGL015073511.1_pt1 | contig 24275 bp, 12 predicted proteins | sample 9134231 | NCBI WGS metagenome assembly JAEEGL01 (sample SAMN16246548, study PRJNA631951) | gut metagenome | biome: gut microbiome; feature: rumen; material: fiber-attached | host: Bos | place: Iran: Karaj | collected 2018-10
AATAGCGGATGAATATCTGCGCGTAAAGCTTTTCTTTTTCGCTCACCGCGGAATCGTTCGTGCTGCCGATCGCCTTGGCGGACCCTATGGTATAAGGGTTGGTGCAGTAGAACGCCGAATATTCGGGTATTTCGCCGCTTTCGAGTATCTGCGCTTTCGTAAGCGTCTGATCCTTTAATTTAAGGATCACGACTTCGCCGGTAAGCTGGTCGGTATAGAACGCGTAGCCGGTATTTACGGCGAACAAACTCATCGGGTCGATATAGCCGCCGTCGCCGGCAAGGCGGTTCCTTACCGAAGTGAACTGCGTGTTGGTGTATGCCGGGCGCTTAAGATCCCATATATTCACTTCCTTGCTCGACGTGTTCGAAGTATCGTCCGCGAGCGCGGCAAGCGAGGTGAACGAACCAAGGAGTACGGCAAAGCAGATAAATAATACTGTTATTTTAATAAATGAAGTTTTCATTATCTATGCACTCCTTTCTACGACCATCGATAGGACAGTTCGATATAAATATTATGGAAGAATGTGTAGACCTTGAGCACCAGCGCGGAGAACAGCGCGGTAACGAACACTATGAACGCGGCGCCGAGCACCGAGCCGAGCGTTGTGAGTATGTTCTTGCCGAGCGTGTAATCGTGCGTGACCATCATTCCGAAGAAGACGAGCAGCACCATCCAGAAGATCGCTATCGAATAAAGCATTCCGACGATATCGAGCTCGTCGAGCGACATTACGTTGGTGAGCATCGTGCTCGGTACCATAAGCAGCGGCAGCGGTATGAGCGAATAGCAGGTCGCTATGTAAACGTCCTTAAGCGTGCCCTCGCCTTCGAACAGCGTCGTAAGACACCAGTTGCCGAGCGTCCACAGCAGTACCGGCATTATAATGCTCATCGCGGCGAAGTAGTAGCTTCCGCCGCCTTCCGTGGGATCGGAAAGATATCCGCGCCCCGCGGCGTTATAGATGAACGCGAGCGCCGTGATGCCAAGCCAGAAAGTCGCTCCCCGGGCCGAACCGCGTTTTTCGTGTTTCAGGTCCCAGAAGCCGTCGAACGGGTGGAAGATAAGGTGGAACCCGTAGAGCACTTCCGACCAGAAGGTGCGTTTGCCTTCGGTCTTTACACCCTTCTTGTTGACCTTGTTGGCGAACTTGAAGAATTTGAGCACGCCGAATATCACAAGGAACACCACAAGCGGGATCACCCACAAATATTTTTCCATCCATTCCTTGCGGTACATCTTGTACGCTTCGGAATATTCGGTATACGCGGAAGCGTATTTGTAGTTCTGCATCGCCTGGATGTAATCGCCGCTTCTGTATAAGCTGTCGCCTATGCCGACGTAAGCGGCGTCGTAGTTGTTGTTGCGCTGCAGGATGCTGACGTAGTAGCCGACCGATTTTTCGTACTGCTTCGCTTCGGTCACCTGAATGGCTTTTGCAAGCAGGTCGCCGTAGTTGGTACGCTTGAACACCGTAAAGGCGTTCTTGCTGCGGTCGAGCAGCAGCATATTCGTGCCCTGATAATCTATGGCGACGAGGTTGGCTATGTTGCCGAGCTGGTTGCCTTTATCGCCGAACGCGAACAGCAGGTTGCCGTTTGAATCGTAGGTGTATACCCTGCTTCGCTTGGTGTCGATAATGCTCCAGGTGTTGTCCGGGCCGAGCGCGACGTCGACGACGGAGGAAGGCCCGCTGATCGGGAAATCCGCCGGAGAACCCCACGGTTCGTAGTCAACTTCGCCGGAAGGCGGGAAGAAGCCGTTGCGGTTCATAATATCCGAACCGTTGGGATTGAGCTTCTTTACCGGGTGGTAAGGGCTGTCTTTGGATCTTGCGGCGACGGCCCTTCCCGATTCTTCGACCGAGTTCTGAGTGACGTAGAGGAAGCCCTCGGAATCGATCGTAACGTTGTTGAACTCCGTGGAAACGTTCTTGACCGAGCTTGCGAGCTGCTCTTTGGTCTGGAACATACGCAGGAAGTATTGAAAAGCGTTGTAGACAACCTTCTGCGGACCGATGAACCCGTTGAACGAGCCGTCGCGGTTAAGGGAGATAACGCCGTAGTTGCCGGTACGGGAAACGACGTATACGCGCCCCGCCCTGTCGACCGCGACCGCGATCGGTTTATAAATGTGGTTGTCCGGGAAAACCTCGCTTTCGGGTTCCGGAACTATATCCACGAAATTGCCGAGCTTATCGAACACGACTATTCGTGAATTCTCGGTATCCGCGACGAAGATCTCGTCGTGAGAGACGAATACGCCGCAGGGGCCGTTGAACGAGTCCGGAACGCCGAACTGGTTGGTGAACTGGCTTAAAACGAGGCGGAGGTTGTAGTTTTCGTCGAGTATGACTACCTGGTTCTTGCCGGTGTTGGCGATATAGATATGATTAAGGTCGTCGACGAATATGTCCTGCGGCGAATCGAGCCCGGTGAATACTCCGCTGGTGGCATAGAGTATTTTGGCGTTGTCGCTCGCGCCGCCGTCCTCTTTAAGCGAATCGAGTATGGTTTTGGAGTTGACCATACGAAGCGGGACGTAGGCGTGCGGGCTTTGCTGCATGGTGCCGCCCTTATTATAAGTATAGGAAGTGTAGGGAATGATCGCGCCGGCGGTTATCGTGCCGACGAGCAGCACAACCGCAAGGCAGGCGAGTAAGAATCTTAAAACGTGTTTATTCATACTTCCACCCCCTTAATCCTTCATACCGGAAGCGGACATCGTGGTTATAACGTTGCTCTGCGTGATAATGAACACCGTGATAGGAACGATCATCATAATGACCGTCGCGGCGGCGGAAACGCCCGAACGGGCGACGCCGGCGGTAACTATCTGGCTTATCGCGTAGTTGAACGTCTTTAACTGTTCGCTGTAGATATAAAGGTTGGAGCCCATATTCCAAAGATCCTTGAACGCGAAGATTATAAGCGTTATCCACGCCGGTTTGACCATCGGCATGGCGATCTTCCAGAATATGGTGTTTTCGTTAGCGCCGTCGAGACGCGCGCTTTCGAGCACCGAATCGTTAACGGACATTTCCATATACTGCTTCATAAGGTAGAGACCGAAGGTATAGCAGAACGCCGGAACGATAACTGCGAAATACGTATCCACCCAGCCGAGGAACGACATCGTGATGAAGTTGGTGATACCGGTAACGGTGGAGTGGAACATCAGCGAGTAGACGACCATCGAGAAGAGGAACTTCCTGCCGGGGAATTTGATCTTCGAAATGGCGTATGCCGCGTAGGATGCGAAAAGCACGTTGCCGAGAGTACCGGTTACCGAAATGAATATGGTATTGAAAAGGTATCTCGAGAACGGGACCCAGGATTTGTTCATAAGGTTGAACAGGTCGCCGTAGTTTTTCATCGTCGGGTTCACGACGAAGAAGCGAGGCGGGAAGATGAACAGCTCGTTAAGCGGTTTCAGCGACTGCAGTATGGCGTATACCATCGGCAAAACCATTACCGCCGCGACTATCGCCAGCATAATGAATATGCCGACGTCGCCGCCTTTGGAACGGTTGATCGAACGCGAGAACTGCGCTTTCTTTACTTCCCTTTTGTTCTGGTATTCACGCCATCTGGTCTTAAAATCTTTTTTAGCCATATCACGTTCCTACCTTTCTGATTAATTTTGTGACCAGCAGGTTCGCGCCGATCATCATGAAGAACAAAAGCGTTGCGATAGCGGAAGCGTAGCCCATTTCGAAACGTTGGTCGCCGTAGTCGCTCAGGTGGTGCATTATCGTGTGCGCGCAGTAGTCCGGGCTCGGGAACCCGACCAGCGCCGTTATTACGTACCCGAAGCCGAACGAGTTCGTGATCGCGAGGATCGCGCCGAGCATCATCTGAGGACGCATCGTGGGCAGCGTTATGTACCAAAGCTCCTGCCAGCGGTTCTTTACGCCGTCGACCGCGCCGGCTTCGTAAAGCGTTTTATCCACCACCTGGAAGCCCGCGATGAACGTAAGGAACGAGGTGCCGAGCGAAGTCCACAGCGCGACCGCGACTATCAGCCCGAAGATATATTTTTTATCCTGGAACCAAAGCACCGGTTCCTGCAGTAATCCGAGCTTCATTCCCCAGGCGTTCACCATACCGTATTGGTCGGACGAGAAGAACAGCGTCCAGATAAGGTAAACGTTGCCGGAAATGGAGGGAGCGTAGAAGAACAGCGTAACGATCGACCTGATCTTCGGGCGGAGTTCGTTTATGAACCACGCGAACATCATACTGAGAAGGTATGAGCCCGGGCCGGTGATCGCCGCGAATTTCAGCGTGTTCTTTATGGCGATAATGAACACGTCGTCGTCGAGGAACAGCCGGATGTAGTTATCCATAAACACGAATTTCGGCCATTCCAGAAGGTTGAACGTGGTGAAGCTTAGCAGAAGCGACAGAAGCACGGGGACCACCACGAAAATGAAGAAGAGAATGAAGAACGGCAGCGCCATGAAATAGCCGACTTTATTCTTTTTCATTTCGATAAGAGTCCATTTGAACCGCGAAATGTCATTTCTGATAACGGCTTTTTCTTTAGCCATCAGTTCGTCCCTCCTTTCAGTCCGGTATCCCAGCCCTTGTATTTTTCGGAAACTTCTTTTTCGATCTGTTTGATCCAGGATGAGGTGGGCAGCTTGAACTCGTCGCGCTTACGCGAAAGCTCGGTGTTGATATCGTTTATCTGCTCCTGCATCTCTTTGATCGGATCGTGTTTGTTGTTCACGACGTCGAGGTACGCGAAGTTGGTGTAACGGCCGATTATGTAGCTGCCCGGGAATTCGGGAGTGCAGGCGACCGCGTTGAACTGCGCGAACAGGTTGTTGTATTCGTCGGCGGACCAGGACATATTGGTGAGCGCCTGCATATTCGCCGTCGGCTGTTTTGCGGAAGGACCGAGCAGCGCGACCATCTCGTTGCCGTATGCGCTCTGAGTGGGAGCGCTGAGCCACCACTGCATGAACGCCCAGGCGCCGAGCGCGTTGTCGGGCTTGACCGAACGCATCATAATGACCGTGGAGATACCGCCGATAGTGGAGTTGTTGATCTCCTGCGTGAGTTCGTCGGCGGTGCCGGGCAGCGGGGTGAATTCCCAAAGACCGTTGATCTCCGGAGCGAAGACTATGAGCGTGTTATACGCGGTGTAGTCCTGAATGATAAGCGGCATTTCGCCGGAACGGAAACGGTTCGCCGCGTCGTAGACCTTCGGGAACGCGTAGGCGGTGAAGAACTGGCAGCAATCCTTGAACGCGGCAAGCGAAATATCGGAATCGAGGTTGATCGTCATACCGTCGGTCTTCGGGATGTAGTTGCCTTCCGAATCGTGGTAAGTATATCCTTTTTCGAATATGCTTTCGTCGAGTTCCTTCTTCTGCGAATCGGTGATCGTGTTGTAGTCGCCATCGTAGAAGTAGCGGCGGAACAGCTCGGTGTAGTAATCGTAGTTGCCCATATCGTACAGCGGTTCGTTCTGCTGATACATCATTATCATCGAACCGCCGGTGCCCGCTGGGAACCCTATTTCCAGCGAGTTGGACTGCAGGGAATATATAATATCGTAGAATTCATCCCAGGTGTTGGGGACTTCGATGCCGAGTTCGACGAAGATATCCTTGCGGTAGAACATCATCGCGAACGACATCGTCATGGGCAAGGCGTAGGTTTCACCGTACAGCGTGACGGGTATGAGCGCCTGCGGCGCGAACCACGTTTTGACTTCCTCGAAACTCTTTATGGTGTTGTTTTCTATTAATTTATGATACGCAGGATATGTGTAGCTTCCGTCGGGTTCCTGACTGTTCCAGATAGAATCCTTAAGGTTTTCGAAGTTATATCCGACATTGGTGTTTCCCGTTTTGGTGTTGAGCGAGAGCACCGCGGAACGGATAGCGTAGTTGACGGGATCGCCCTGCCCCGCGCCGAGATAGATATCCGGGCCGGTACCGGCCAGCGTCGCGGGAAGGAGCGTGCCGCCGGCGACAAGCTTGATCTCGACCGAGATATCCTCGTAGTTCGGGGTGAAATCGTCGTCGACGAGCGAACGGATTATCTGCGCCTGATCGCGCGAGGTGGCGGTCCATACCTGGACCTTTATGTTCCTTGCGGAGGTGTCGTTTTCTTCAAGCGAGCCGAGCGAGTTGTAATCGCTGAAGAACGACATCCAGAACTTCTTTAGCTCGTACCAGAGCCCGCCGAAGAAGCCGGGTTCCGCTTTGGGAGATTCCGATTCGACCGCCTGGAAGCTGATATAGTCGATATCGAGCGGCTGGTTCTTCGCGTCGGCAAGCCAGGAGCCGAGCGCCGCGGAATAGTCCTTCAGCGTTTTCATCTGCGGCGCGATAGTCGAAGGATAAGTCGACATACGCTCGCAGACGAGGGCGACGCGGTCGAGGTTGGTGGACTGTTCGCCTTTATCGCCGGTGAGCTCGCTCAACAGATTGGAAACCCTGTAAAGCTCCTTGGACTGTGCGGAAAGTCCTCTTAACACGTCCGGAATGAGTTTATCGAAACCGTAGTCGCGGTAGGAGTCCGCGTCCGGACCGGTTATCATAAGGATCTTCCTGTAATATTCGTTTATCTTTGAAAGCGAGTTTTCGACGGTGCTCAGTATTTCGGACATATCGCCGAGAACCGCTTCGAAGCGTATGGTGTTTACGCCCTTTTCAAGATAGAATTTGAAAGTCGTCGTGCCGTCGTTAAGAGGTTCGGCCTGCCAGGACGAATTATACTTGAACCTTAAATTGCACGCCTCTTGGAACGGAAATTCGCCGTTTATGTAGATCTTGCGGGAGACGTACATACCGGAATAGTAGTTCTGGCGGCTTCTCGGATTGATGTAGTAGAAGCCCGATTCGGGGACTTCGACCTTCCATTCGATCCACTGCCCGACGTACTGCGCTTTGTCGCCGCCTATTTCGTTAAGACGGATGAGCGCCGAATCCTGCGGCTGCGTGTAGGCGGATGATCTGTCGTAGATCTGATAGATCGTGTTGTGCGAGATCATATAGGGGAACTCCGCCTGGATGACGACGCTTTCGCCCTTATAATCCGCGGCGCCGGCGTGCGCCTGCAGGTATTCTTCGTATGTTGGAGTCTTTTCCGCTTCGATGAGCTTGATACTCTTTATGGCAAGAGGTTCGCGAACCGCCTGGAACCCTATCGTGTGGGCACCCTCCGCGAAATAGAAGGTAAGCGGTTCGAAATAATACCCCGTGGAATCGTAAACGTATTTAGATTTCCAGGAACCGACGAGCTGCTTGGAGGGCTTTAACTCGTTGCCGTTGCTGTCCCGGAGGAACGGACGGCTGCTGTCGGCCTTGTGGTTTTCCGGATCCAGTAAGAAATCCACGAAATCCTTATCGGTGGAAAGATAACGGCTCTTTTCGCCGTTGGATTCGTAGATGATTCTGCCGTTTTCGTCGAATCTGGTGTAAACGTCCGCCCAGGTCCTGTCGAACTGCACCGAGCGCGCCTCCTTGTAGGGGACGATGCCGTCGATGAGAACATAGCGTTCCGACGTGGCGGATTTGGAAACGAGGTGTTCGCCGTAATCGAAGTCGCCGGTGTAATACTCGACAAGTATGTTGTACCTTGCCGGCTTCTTCATTTCAACGTCGAAAACGACCGCACTGTCGTCGCCGCAGACGAGGACGTTGCTCATCCCGTCGAGCTCACCGACGATCTTTACGGTGCCTTTCGACGCTTCGGTGTTGTACTTCGTGACGTCGATCGTTATCTCCGGACCCATTGCCACTCCGCCGTAAATATCGCAGTACGTCTTGTAAGTCGTGGACGTAAGGAAATTTTCGATTTCGGAGATGGAGGTACGGTAGAGCGAATCCGAGCCGCCGACGTAATCACCGATCGCAGCCGCGCTGAAACCGCCGAAGCCCGTGAACACCAACACGAGCATCAGCGCAAAAGCACAGATGCATTGTGATTTTCTTCTGTAGCCAGTCATAACTACCTCCTGCGAAGAATGAGAGTTCAAAAATGCGCATAGTAACACCACTATAAACATTTATACAAAATAATAACATACGAGCGCGTTTTTGTCAAGAGTGCATATAAAAAGCGCTCTTAAATAATGCATTTTCAACACATCTTGCGGCGAAAGCAACAAAACGGCGGTATGGCTATTTGTATAATATGTAAAAACTATCCTTGGAAATACTGCCGAATAATAATTTACCGAATTCGGTCGCGCGGTGCGTTAAAAGGACAAATCTGCGAAAAACCGCTTGTTTTAGCGCGAAAAATGCCGTTTTTCGGCTGCTTTTGTATATAATGTGAAATTATTTTTTACAGAATAAAATAAACAAAAATTTATTTTTGCGGAAAGTCGGTTTTTTCGCGCTCTTCCCGCCCCCGTGCGCGCCGCTTTCTTCCCTTCCTCCGTATGTGCAAACTGCACAGTTTTTGCCTTAATATTTTTACGCTGCCGCTTTTTGCACAAAACGTTTGTTCACACAAGATCCGCGCAAAAAACAAGCCGGGACGAGGGGGTTTATTCCCTTCTCCCGGCTTGGTTCGATCGGTTATTGCTTTGTTACGGTATTTCCGCGCGGATCTTCTTCGGCACACTTCGCCGCGTTTCGTCAGACTTTGATTTTTACGGTAACGATAAAGCCGCTTTCTCCGTCGCCGGAGATCTCGTAAGGATTGCGTTCCGCGTCCTCCGGAACGGGTATGCTGGTGGTGTCTCCGCTTTCTGCGGGAACGTAATAGACCACGTAAGCGGTGTTGGCTTCAAGCTCGCTTTCGAATTCGATCACCTTCTCGGTATGGATCTTATCTATATACTCTTCCAGCGAATAGTTATAGTGGTTCATATAAAGACTGTGCGCGAGCCCGACGTATCTGTAAAGCGAATTGTCGGATTCCTGGCCGGTGTAAGTTTCCTTCCCGTCCGGGAAGCGCCTTATGATACCGTATTTGTAGCACTGTTCTTTAAGATAGCTGAACTCGTTATCGGAGAACTTATACGGGGAATTGTAGATACCAAGTTTTACGGAATAGCTTGTCGTGAGCTCCGCGGATTTCGCGTCTTTCGCGGATTCGGGTTTTATATACCCGCTCACGATTATTATCCCGCTTTTCGGAGTCGTGCCGGCAAAGCTTACGATGAAGTCGTCAAAGGGCTTCATCGCCTCTTCGTTGATAAACAGCGAGGTATTGGAAAGCCCGTAAAGATCGGGCGTTTTTTTATCGCTGATGCGGACCATATCCGTCTGCGAAACGGTAGGATACCCGATCTTGCCGTCGACCACCGTAAGTTTTCCGTTCATAACGTCGGAATTGTTGAAAAGGCAGTCTTCGCGGCGGATAGAATCGAGGTACTTATACCTGCTCGCCTCGGACGTTTCCTCGGAAGGTTCCGAAACGACAGCGGAAGAAGCTTCGGAGCTTTCCGCTTCCGAAACGGGTTCGGAGGATTCGTTCCTCCCGGCGAATCTGCTTAACGCCAGCACGAAAAAGACGAGCATTGCCGCCACCGCAACGCAGATCCCCGCCGTCATAAGGTACATATATTTATATGAACCGTTGCTTTTGTCAGTATTTGCCATCTGAAAGCCTCCCTCGTTTTTGACTGTTCGCCGGGCAGAGTATCCCCTGCCCGGCTCACGGACGTTTTTGGATTACGCTTCGGCTTCCGCTTTCTTCTTGAGGGCGGCGTATTTGTCTTTCGCCTGCTGTTCGGCGGTGTCGAACAGTTTTTCCGCCCTTTCGGGGAAGGAGATACCGAGCGAGCTGTATCTCGTTTCGGTCTTTATGAAGTCCTTGTAAGAAGTCGTCGGTTCCTTGCTGTCGAGCACGAACGGGTTCTTGCCTTCCGCGGCGAGTTCGGGATTATAGCGGAAGTTGAACCAGTATCCCGCCGCGACGGCGGCTTTGGTTTCGAGCATACTGGTGCCAAGGCCCTTCTTTATGCCGTGGTTGATACACGGAGCGTAGCCGATAACGAGCGACGGTCCCTTGTACTTTTCGGCTTCCGTGATCGCCTTGATGCACTGATTGTAATCGGCGCCCATAGCGACCTGCGCGACGTAAACGTAGCCGTAGGACATCGCGATGGCGGCAAGGTCTTTCTTCTTCACCGACTTGCCGGCGGCGGCGAATTTCGCCACGGAGCCGGTAGGAGTGGATTTGGACGCCTGTCCGCCGGTGTTGGAGTAAACTTCTGTATCGAATACGAAGATATTGATATCCTCGCCGGAAGCGATAGCGTGGTCGAGACCGCCGAAGCCGATGTCGTATGCCCAGCCGTCGCCGCCGAAGATCCATATGGATTTCTTGCCGAGGAGATCTTTGTTGGAGAGTATCTGATCCTTGAGTCCGCCGCTGCAGCCGCAAGCTTCAAGAGCTTTGACAAGCTGTTCGCCGGCGAGCTTGGACTGTTCCGGATCGTCCTTGTTTTCGAGCCACGCCTTCGCGGCTTCTCTCGCGGCTTCGTCCGCGCATTCCTTTTCCGCAAGCTCCGCTATCGCGGCGGCAAGACGGTTTCTGCGGGAATTGACCGCGGTAGCCATACCGAGACCGAATTCGGCGTTGTCTTCGAACAGCGAGTTCGCCCAGGCGGGGCCGTGGCCGTCCTTATTGACCGTGTACGGCATCGAAGGAGCCGAACCGCCCCAGATAGAGGAGCAGCCGGTAGCGTTGGCGATGAACATCCTGTCGCCGAAGAGCTGGGTTATAAGCTTGGCGTAAGGAGTTTCGCCGCAGCCCGCGCAAGCGCCCGAGAACTCGAGCAGCGGCTGTTTGAACTGGCTGCCCTTTACGGTTTCGGGTTTGAACTTCGCGAGTACTTCTTTGTTGTCGGCGTACTTGTAGGACGCGTCGAACGCGTTCTGGTATTTAAGCTGACCGTCGATGGGAGCCATGGAAAGCGCCTTTTCGCCCTTCTTGCCCGGGCAGATCTGCACGCAGCTCTGGCAGCCGAGACAGTCGAGAGCGGAAACGGTGATGCCGAACTTGTATCCGGGCATACCCGTCATCGGGATAAGCTTGAAATCGGGATGCTGTTCCGCTTCCGCGTCGGTCATTGCTATAGGCCTTATAGTGGCGTGCGGGCAGACGTAAGAGCAGAAGTTGCACTGTATGCAGTTTTCGGGGTTCCAGTTCGGAACGTCGACGGAAACACCGCGTTTTTCGTATGCCGCGGTCCCCTGCGGGAATGTGCCGTCCGCGTTTTCCACGAACTTGGAAACGGGGAGGAAATCGCCCTTCTGCGCGTTTGCGGGTTCGAGAATCTCCTTAACGAATTTAACGACTTCCGGCCTGCCTTCGATCTTCGCTTCCTCGACCGCTGCGTCTTCGGCGTTTGCCCATGCGGCGGGGACTTCCACCTTGTGGAACGCGTTCGCGCCGGCGTCGATGGCGGCGTAGTTCATATTGACTATCGCTTCGCCCTTCTTGGCAAAGCTCTTATAAGCGGCTTTCTTCATATATTCGACCGCTTCGGCGGAAGGAATGATATTTGCAAGCGCGAAGAAAGCGCTCTGGAGCACGGTGTTCGTCCTGTTGCCGAGCCCTATCTCGCGGGCGATCGAAGTAGCGTCGATGATATAGAAATTGACGTGCTTCGCGGCGATATCCCTCTTGACCTTAGCGGGGAGACGCGCGTCGAGCTCGTCTGCCGTCCACTGGCAGTTGAGCAGGAACGTTCCGCCTTCGGCGAGGTCTTCGGTTATATCGTATTTATTTATATATGAAGGATTGTGGCAGGCGACGAAGTTTGCGTGCGAGACGTAATAGGTCGAGCGTATGGGCGTATCGCCGAAGCGCAGATGGCTTATGGTAATACCGCCGGACTTCTTGCTGTCGTATGCGAAATACGCCTGAATATATTTATCGGTATGGTCGCCGATGATCTTTATGGAGTTCTTGTTTGCGCCGACGGTGCCGTCGGAGCCGAGACCCCAGAACTTGCAGGACACGATGCCTTCGCCGGCGGTATTGGGAGCCGGTTCAAGCGGGAGCGAGAGATGCGTTACGTCGTCGTAGATACCGACGGTGAAGCCGTTGATCGGCTTGGCGGCGTCGAGATTCTTGTAAACGGCGAAAACGCAGGCGGGAGTGGTGTCCTTCGAGCCGAGACCGTATCTGCCGCCGACTATGAGCGCGGATTCGAAAGCGGTCCCGCGAACGGCGTTGACAACGTCGAGATAAAGCGGTTCGGCTGCGGCGCCGGGCTCTTTCGTTCTGTCGAGAACGGCGATCTTCTTAACGGTAGCGGGAAGCGCTTCGATAAGCTTGGCGTTTACGAACGGCCTGTAAAGACGCACTTTAACGAGACCGACCTTGCCGCCGTGAGCGTTGATATAGTCGACCGTTTCTTCAATCGTATCGCAGACGGAGCCCATCGCGATGATGACCTTTTCCGCGTCAGCCGCGCCGTAGTAATTGAACAGCTTGTAATCGGTTCCGGCTTTGGCGTTGACCTTTTCCATATACTTTTCTACTATGGAAGGAACCGCGTCGTAATATTTGTTGCATGCTTCGCGCGCCTGGAAGAAGATATCCGGGTTCTGCGCGGTGCCGCGGAGCACGGGATGTTCGGGATTGAGAGCCCTTTCGCGGAACGCTTTTACTGCGTCCATATTGCACATTTCGGCGAGGTCTTCATAATCCCATACTTCGACCTTCTGTATCTCGTGGGAGGTACGGAACCCGTCGAAGAAATGCAGGAACGGGACCCTGCCTTCGATGGCGGAAAGGTGGGCGACGGCACCGAGGTCCATAACTTCCTGAACGTTGGAAGCGCAGAGCATGGCGAAGCCGGTCTGGCGGCAAGCCATAACGTCGGAATGGTCGCCGAAAATATTAAGTGCGTGGGAAGCAAGGCAGCGCGCCGAAACGTGTATTACTCCGGGAAGAAGCTCGCCGGCGATCTTATACATATTCGGGATCATGAGCAGCAGGCCCTGCGAAGCGGTATATGTTGTGGTAAGCGCTCCGGCGGCAAGCGAGCCGTGAACGGTACCGGAAGCGCCGCCCTCCGACTGCATCTCAACGACCTTTACGGTCTGACCGAAGATGTTTTTGCGCCCCTCGGCGGACCACTGATCGGTGACCTCCGCCATGGGCGACGAGGGCGTGATGGGGTAAATCCCGGCAACCTCGGTGAACGCGTAAGACACGTGCGCGGCCGCTGTGTTGCCGTCCATTGACAATTTCTTTCTTGTCGACATTTGAAACTCCTCCTAAAATATATTCAAACACAAATAATATACCACCTTTTTGTCCGAAAGTAAATAGTATTTTTCAATTTTTTCGACAATACGGCTATGATTTTTGTTTTGAAAAATTGTTTTGCGATATTTTAAGGTAATTTAACGTTTTTTGTTGAAATAATAAAAATAATGTGGTAGAATGTAGGTTGATAAAAAGCAGGGGGACGAGAAATTGGCGATAAACAGGATCTATTCGGCCGCGATCCGCGGCATAGACGGACAGATTGTCACCGTCGAGGCGACAAGCGTTTATTCATCCACGCCGCGTCTTGATATAATAGGGCTTCCCGATACGGCGATCAAAGAATCACAGGGGCGCGTGCGCTCCGCCGCGAGGGCTTCGAATATCTCGATCAAAAAAGGCGCGGTCACCGTGAACCTTGCTCCCGCCGACCTAAAAAAAGAAGGCACCGTCTACGACCTGCCCATCCTGCTTTCGATGGTGGACGAACCGGGTTTCAGCCGCGTGGACTTTTCGGAATGCTGCTTTCTGGGCGAGCTTTCGCTTTCCGGCGAGCTGCGCCCGGTAAACGGCGTGCTGCCGATGGCGGTCGCCGCGCGTGACGCCGGATTCAAATACCTTTTCGTTCCGGCTGACAACGCCTGCGAAGCTTCCGCCGCGATAGGCATAACCGTTTATCCGGTCAAGAACGCGGTGCAGGTGATAAATCACTTTCTTTCCAGCCGCCAGCTCATCCCGATGCATTTCGACGAACGCGATTTCTTCGCCATAAACAAAGACACGCCGCTGGACTTTTCGGACGTGAAAGGGCAGGAAGCCGCCAAAAAGGCGCTGGAGATAGCCGCCGCGGGCGAACACAACGTTCTGCTTATAGGGCCTCCCGGATCAGGTAAAAGTATGCTCGCGGCACGCGTGCCGTATATACTTCCGCCCATAACGCTTGAGGAATCGATAGAGACTTCAAAGATATATTCCATCGCGGGGCTCACTTCGGAGCTCAATCCCCTGCTCTCGCACCGCCCGTTCCGCGCGCCGCACCATTCGCTTTCTCCAGCGGCGCTGATCGGAGGAGGAAGCAACCCCAAGCCGGGCGAGATATCGCTTGCCAACAACGGAGTGCTGTTTCTGGACGAGTTCCCGGAATTCGACAAGCATAGCTGCGAGGTCCTGCGCCAGCCGTTAGAGGAACGCCACGTTACGATCACGCGGGTGAACGCCACGGTGGATTATCCCTGCTCGTTCATGCTGATCTGCGCGATGAACCCCTGCAAGTGCGGATATTACGGGCATCCGACTCACCCCTGCAACTGTTCCACGCAGTCGCGCCGGAATTATCTTTCGATGGTTTCGGGCCCGATACTCGACAGGATGGATATACAGGTCGAAGTCGGCGCGCTGGAATTTCAGGAGCTGGACACCTCCGTCGTTGCCGAATCCAGCGTGAAGATACGCGAAAGAGTATGCAAAGCGCGCGAATTCGCGATGAGACGCTTCGACGGCGAAAAGCTCAGCGACGGGCACCCGCTCACCTGCAACGCGAGGATGCAGCCGAAGCACATCCGCAAGTTCTGCAAATTCGACGAAGGCGGGCGCGAAGTCCTGCAAATGGCTTACGACAAGCTTTCGCTTTCCGCACGCGGGTACGACAGGATACTTAAAGTCGCGCGGACGATAGCCGATTTCGACGAAAGCGACCTTATAAAAAAGGAACATATCGCCGTGGCGGTTCAGATGAGGAGTCTGGACAGAAAGTATTTCAACTGACCGGGCGCGGTTTCCGGTTTACATAAAAACCGGTAAAAAATCATACGGCTATGTGGAAAACCCGGTGGAAAATGTGATTAAGTCGCACGGTTGCGCGGATTTTTACGCGCGGTTCGGGATTTTTCGGTGGAAAACCGCAAAAAATAATCTTTGCGCGCAAGAATTATGTTATGTGAGGTATCATGGATTATCAGGGCAATTATTTCCCGGAGGACGAGGACGAGCGGTCGTCGGTCACCTACAAAAGGGTAAAAGGCGTTTTCAAATGGGCGATGTACGGCATATCGTTCGTCGTATACGCGCTGCTGTTCTATTTGATTTTCGTGAACCGCGACCGTCCCCTGCTTGAAAAGAATTATATGCACGCCGTCGACGGTTATACCGACGTTGACTTTTCCGCGGCCGAGCTGCTTCGCATTAACCCGCGCGAGTTTATGAACGAGGACGGCTCGCTGCAGGTCTATAACGTCGATTACGCGCCGGAAGCGGGGCTTCTGGAGCTCGGCGTCCGTTTCAACGCGAACAAGATCACCGGGGGCGACAAAGGCGACGTGCTGGAATACAGACTGGAAGATTCCGACGGCAACGTTTACAAAGCGGTGCACAAGGTCACCGACAGCGGCGGGAGATACGGGTTTGCAAGGGTCTGTTTCGAGGGGTTGAAGATCGATCTTTCGTCGAACGATCTTGAAATAGAAAAGCTGCTTTCCGCGCAGGCGCGCGAAGCGACGAAGGAAGACCCGCGCGACTACCGCGAATACCTTGAACAGCTTAAAAGCGGATACGCGCGCGCCAGCGACCGGAAATACACGCTTAAAGTATATTTCGCGAGCGAAGATAACGAAAAACAGCCGATACACGAGTTCATTATATACGATAATCAGGCGGTTTTTTATAAAACAGACTACAACAAGGGCTGACAGGAGAACAAACTATGAACAGCAACTGCATTTCCGTTAAATCCAACAACGCCTCGTTCCTTACGAAGGGGCTGATGTGGCTGGCGCTTATGGTGTTCGCCATGATCTGCGCCTTTATGCCCGTGTTTGCGGGGATAGAGGGCGGCGGCGCGACCGCGCTGAAGATAGTCGGCTGGACGGTTTTCGCCGTTGCCGCCGCGGTATTCGTGATGCTCATAATCAAGGAGCTGCGTCCAAGCGACGCGATAGTGCTGGATTCGCGCGGATTCCGGGAGAACCGGCATATCGACGGAGTGGAGGTCGAATGGACGAATGTTTCGTCCGTAGGCATTTACGGCACGAAAAAATCGCCGTTATTCGGCATAACGTTTGAAAACAACGATATAGTAATAGACAAGCTGCGCAAACGCTCCGCGGACGAAATGCGCGATAATATCGAAGAAAACCTGCCGTCCGTTCTCATCCCGCAGAGCGAGGTGAAGATGCCGCTGCGCGAGCTGCGCGACCTGTTCAACCGCTTTATCCGCGAAGCGCGCACCCTGGAGGACAACAACGCGGTACATAAACAGAAGGTCAACCCCTTCACCACCGAAGACGTGCTGCGCGCGTTCGGTCAGCTTCCCAAAAAGGAAGAGGAAAAGAAAGACGAGCCGGGCGACCGCTCCGCGACGAAAGTCCTGCCCGACAAGCCGGAGGAAGAAAGCGACGACGATTTCTACGCCTCGCTGCGTATGAAAGTCGGCGAAAAGGCGGCGGGCACAGCCGCGAAGGCGGAGGGCGCCGAGACAAGCGCGGAAACGCCCGCGGAAGCCGGAAACGACGATATCCCGGACGAAATGAAAGAAATACTTTCGAAGGTAAAATCGCACAAGATATCCGAGATAGAAAAACTGCTTGCCGACAAGGATATCCCCTATTCCGCGGTTCGGGAAATAGAAGAAAAAGCCGCCGCGGCGAAGATCGCCGCGGAGCAGGCGCAGGAAGCCGAAGAGGAGGAAGACGAAACGCCCTCCGGCGCCACGAAGGTGTTCGAGCCGATAAAGCCGGACGCCCCGGTTAAAGCCGAGGAAGCCCTGCCTGACGATCCCGCCGACGACGGCGAAGAGGTTTCGCCTTATTACGGCGCGGAAGAGGACGGAGACGACGAAGAAGAGGACGATATCAACACCCGCACGGTTATATTCGACACCGCCGACGGCGGCGAAGACGAGATATTCGACGGCGACCGGTTCAGCAGAAGCACCGGAAAAACCGCGAAAGCAAACGAGCAGCCGCCGAAAGAGCTTAAGCTCCCGCCGGTAAACGCCCCCGGGGACGCGCAGGACGACGACGACGTTCCGGGAATAATCTTTATCAACGACGACTGATACTCTCCGGTATCGATCATATGTAAAAAAAGAAAACGGTCAACCCGCCGTTTTCTTTTTGTATTTATTGTATTTATGGGGATCAAATCTCGGATTTGAGATACGCGCGCGTCATCGCTTTGTTGCCGTGAGAATCTTTAAGCTCCAGGCGGAAATAGACGAAATCGTCCGCCAGCTCGAACGAAGCGGAGGTGATCGCGTCCCCGTGCGAGATCGAGCGCGGAGTCTTTCTGGTCTCGTAGCGTATCATGACCGAGCACACCGGGGTACATTCAAGAAATACCTTTCCGTCTTCGACGTAAAGCGAACTTATCTCCGGCCCGGTGGTGGCGTAGCAATCGCGGTTTTTCAGAGCGTCGAACAGCGCGCCGTAAGAAAGCTCCGGCGCAAAAACGCTCGTCCATCCGCCGAACGAATCGTCATAGGGGCTGGCGACGTCCCGCACGGCGTTGTGGTTGTCGTCGGTGGCGACGGCTGCGGGGTATTGCTTCCCTTCTCTGCAAATCACCTCATATTCATAATCGCCCCAACCGTCGTGCATATTGTGTTCGCAGTTGTGATTATAAGCCTCGAAGCCCCAAAGGCCCTTTAAGCCGACGAAATCCGAAGCGTTCTGGAACGACCAGCGCGGGTGGTTGTACTGCACCAGAAAGCCGTTATCGTTCCCGAGCTTTATAAGCGCGTTTATCTCTTCCGCACCGTAAACGCGTTCGAAATCCGGGAATTTGGCGCGCGACGGATCGGAAGAATAAAAATTAAGATGATACGTCTTCCTGTCCGGCCCGTTAACGTCGATCTCGGTAGCGGTTATCGGAACAAAATCATCGCCGGCAAGCTCCGGATGCGGGATAAGCACGTTGTGATCGCTGAACGCGACGGCGGAATAGCCCTTTTCAAGATAGATGCGCTTGAGCTCCGCGACGCCGTATCTTCCGTCCGAAAAAGTGCTGTGGCAGTGCAGATTCACCTTATAGCGTTTCATACCGTTCGGCAAAAGGTATTTTTTCATAATAACTCCTTTTTATGCAATTCAAACGGGCGGTTTCCCGCCCGCTTTTTTATTTTACAACAGCTTTTATAAACTTGTTTTTGCCCTTGCTTATAACGTATTCGCCCGGTTCGGCAAGCACGGCGTTCGGATCGCTTACCTGATTGCCGTCCAGCTTTACGCCGCCGCCGAGTATAAGCCGGCGCGCCTCGCTGTTGGAGGGTGCGAGACCGGATCTGCTTAACACTTCAACAACGCGTACGCCCGCCGGAAATTCGACCGAAGCGACGTTTTCCGGCACGCCGCCGAGCGCGACGGAAGCATAGCGCTGCGCCGCCGCGGGAACCGCTTCCGCGCCGTGGTACAGCGCGACTACCGTTTCGGCGTAAAGGACGTGAGCCGCGCGGATATCCTTCTCGCACAGCTCCTTATAAACGCTTTCGCGAAGGTCGGTGGTCAGGTTGAAATAGGTGAGCAGCAGGTTGTCCGGCACCTTCATGCACTTTTCGTACATAATATCCGCCGGTTCGTCTATGCCGATGTAGTTGTCAAGCGATTTGGACATTTTCTCCACGCCGTCCAGACCGGGAAGCAGCGGGAAGGTAATGACCTCCTGCGATGCCTGCCCGTAATCCTTCTGCAGGTCGCGCCCAACAAGCAGATTGAAAGTCTGGTCGTTGCCGCCGACTTCTATATCCGCGTGAAGCGCAACGCTGTCGTATCCCTGCATAAGCGGGTAGAACAGCTCGTGCATACCTATCGGGCGGTTATCGTTGAAGCGTTTTGCGAAATCGTCCCTCTCGAGAATCCGTGCGAGGGTATATTTCCCCGCGAGCGACAGCACGTCTTCAAAATTCATCTTTGCGAGCCATTCGGAGTTGTAAACGATGCGCGTCTTGTCCTTGTCGAGTATCTTTACGACCTGCTCGTAGTAGCTGATCGCGTTTGCGCGAGTCTGCTCGAACGTAAGCGGGACGCGGGTCTTGCTTCTTCCCGAAGGGTCGCCTATCATCGCTGTGAAATCGCCGATGACGAACACTATCTCGTGGCCGAGATCCTGCAGCATACGCAGCTTGCGCAGCACAACGGAATGCCCGAGATGCAGGTCGGGACGGCTGGGATCGGCGCCCATTTTTATAATAAGCTTTCTGCCGCTTTCGAGTTTTTCCTTAAGCCCCTCGGGCGATATGACGTTCAGCGCGTCGCGCATTATAACGTCGTAAACTTCATTGACTGTCATAATTAACCTCTTTTATCTGATCATTTATAAAATTCGTCTTCGAGCTGCGGAAGCGTATTTATGTTGAATTTATCGAGCGACGCCCGGTTCACCTCGACGTCGTTGTAAAACGACGAAACGTATTCGATATACGACTTCGCGGCGAGTTCGGTCTCTATCTGCCCGTACACGCTTTCGGTAACGTTATCGGCAGTAACCGGGAGGCGGCCTATTAAATATATCGCGTCCGAGAACTCCTTGGACACGTATCCCCCCTCCTTGACGCTTTCGATGAGGTCGATGAGCGTCTTATAGGTGGAATCGTTTTTATTTACGGAAGCGGGCTCCTCGTGCTCGTACCTGTCGAACCCCTCCGCCTTTTCCGGGAAACCTTTAAGCTTGCCGCTGTTAAGCTCTTCGAGCATATCGGCGGCGAGCTTTCTGACGTGCTCCTTTGAGATCGCCGAAGCGACTTCGTCCGTGCGGCTGCCTTTTACCGTGCCGTCTTCGCCCTTTACGCCGTAAAGGTCATCCTCAGTAAGCTCTTCCTTAAGCATAAGATGATATCCGTTTTCGGTCTTGACGAGGCGCACTTCGCCGGGTTCCATTTCGAACGCGGCTTTTTCGAATTCCTCAACCATAGTCCCCTTGGTGAAAACGTAGCGGTAATTCCCGTCGTCGTTTTCGTCCTGAAGATCGGCGTGCTGCTTTTCGCCAGAACTGACAGCTTCGAGCGCGGCTTTTGCTTTCTTTTCCGCCTCCGCCGCCTTTTCTTCGGAAACGCCGGCGGTCTTATAAAGAATGTGGCATATCTTTACGTAGTTTTCGTCGAAATACGCCTTTATCTCTTCCTCGGACGCGTTGAACTCCGGAGTATTCCCTTCCGAATCGACGAACGGGAACGCCGCGGTCTCATAGCGGTAGTAATTGTTTACGAAATAGTCTTTCACAACGCTTTCGGCGATGGGCGCCACGCCGTTTTTGCCGTAGCGGTAATCGCTGTAAAGCTCATAGAGATAAACGAAGCGGTTGTAGCGTTCTATCGCTTTCCGGGTGAAGCCCATACGCACCAGCGCCACGTCGAAAAGGTCCGCTCCGCCGTAAGCGTACTCGAGGTCCGCCATATTCGACTTTATCTTTTCGAGCGCTTCGCTGTCGGTTATCGTAATGCCGGCGTCGACGCACATCTTTTCGATAATGACCATCTGCTGCGCCATTTCGAGTATGGATTCCTTTATGCTGTCGGCGACCGTCTTGCCGCTGTCGTCCACCTGCATCGCGAGTATGGATTTTTCGTCCAGCACCTGCCCGGTGGTCTGATAGATATAATACTGATTATTGTAGACGATCTTGTCTTTCACGAGCGAGGCGAGATACATATAGTCGTATTCGTCTAAAACGTTGTCTCCGTATTTCAAAACGTAATCGCCGCTGAGCTCCGGCACGGAAGCGCCGCTTGCGTCGGAAGTATCGCCGCCGCCGGAGGAGCACGCCGCGAGCAGGAATACCGCGGCGAGGATCACACAGATCAAAGCGTTCTTTTTCATTCTTTCATTTCGCCTTTCCGTAAGAATTGTTTTATCAAATCATTATACAATAAACAAACCGTTTTGTCTATACTATTTTTTTGCAATTTCAGAATATCTTTTCACAATCGCGTACGCGGTCTCCGGGACCTTGTCGCCGTCGCGCAGGCGGTATGCTATATGCGGCCTTCCGCCAATGGAGATCATCACCGCGCCTTTGAACGGGGCCTCCGAAGCGATAACGGCGCATTTTTCGATATCCAGCGCCGGATTGAAGAAGCTGAGCACCCTGTCGTCCTGCTTTATAAGCGTGAACCCGGCGTCCATCGCGGTGTTGCGCAGCAGCGAGATGCTCAAAAGGTTGTTCACGCCTTTCGGGATATCGCCGAAACGGTCGTTCAGCTCGTCGGTAAGGTCGTCGCGGTCGTTCTCGTCGCACACCGCGGCGATCTTTTTATACGCGTCGATGCGCATCGCCTGCGATGGGATGTATTTTTCGGGGATATAGGCGTCCGCCCGTATGTCTATCACGCAGTTGCGCTCCGCTTTCGGCTCTATCCCCTTTTCGGCGTTTATCGCGTCCTCGAGGATCTTTATATACAGATCGTACCCGATCGCCTCGAGATGCCCGCTTTGCTCTGCGCCGAGCAGGTTCCCCGCCCCGCGAAGCTCCAGGTCGCGCATGGCGATCTTGAACCCGGATCCGAATTCGGTGAATTCCCTTATCGCTTCCAGGCGCTTCTCCGCGATCTCGTTCAGCACCGCGTCCGGCCGGTAGGTCAGGTAAGCGTACGCCTTGCGGGAAGACCTGCCCACTCTTCCCCTTATCTGGTGGAGCTGCGCGAGCCCGAGGCGGTCTGCTTCCTCGATTATAAGCGTGTTCGCGTTGGGCACGTTCACGCCGGATTCTATTATCGTGGTGCATACGAGGATATCCGTTTTCCCGTCCACCATATCGGTCCAGACGTCCGAAAGGTCTTCCCTGTCCATCCTGCCGTGAGCGACCGCCACCCTGCGGTCGGGGAACGCGTCCTTTATCTGCTTTGCCTTCGTATAAATGGAATCTATGAAATTATGCAGGTAAAACACCTGCCCGCCGCGGCGCAGTTCGCGCCGTATCGCCTCAAATATCACGTCGTCGTCCTGCTCGAGTACGAAAGTCTGCACCGGGACGCGGTCGGTGGGCGCCTCCTCCAGAACGGACATATCGCGGATGCCGCTCAAAGCCATATTCAGCGTGCGCGGGATCGGCGTCGCGGTAAGCGTTAAAACGTCCACGCCGGAAGCGATCTCTTTTAATTTTTCCTTGTGCACCACGCCGAAGCGCTGTTCCTCGTCGACGACGAGCAATCCGAGCGATCTGAACTCTATGTTCTTCTGAAGCAGACGGTGCGTTCCGACGACTATATCGACGGTCCCTTTTCTTAAACCTTCAGTTATCTCCGCCGATTCCTTCGCCGAAACGAACCGCGAAAGCATCGCTATCCTCACCGGGTAGCCGCGGAATCTTTCGAGTATCGTTCTGTAATGCTGGAAAGCGAGTATCGTGGTCGGCACGAGCATCGCCGCCTGCTTTCCGGCGAAAACGCATTTGAACATCGCGCGGAGCGAGACCTCGGTCTTGCCGAACCCCACGTCGCCGCACAGCAGGCGGTCCATGGGATAAGGGTTTTCCATATCTCGCTTTATCTCGTCGGAAGCGACCGTCTGCCCGTCGGTCTCGATATACTCGAAGCCGGATTCGAACTCCTCCTGAAGCTCGTCGTCCGGGGGGAACGCGAAACCGCGGCTGGCGCGGCGCTCGGCGTAAAGCCGGATAAGGTCTTTCGCGATGTCGGAAGCCGCCGCCTTCGCCTTCGCCTTGGCGCGGCGCCATTCGTCGCCGCCCATTTTAGAAAGCTTCGCGCCTTCCGCGCCGCCGACGTATTTGCTTACCATATCCAACTGGTCGCAGGGGACGTACAGCCGCCCGTTGTCGGCGTAAACGATCTTTATATAATCGCGGGAAACTCCCTGGCTCACAAGGTTTTCTATGCCCACGTATCTGCCGATGCCGTGATTGACGTGCACCACGAGGTCGCCCGGTTTAAGGTCGGCGTACCCCGCGATCTTTTCGGTTTTGGGCGCGCCCGGCGTCGAACGCCTGCGCACGCGAAGCTCTTCGCGGCGGCGTGCGGCGGTGTAATCCGACAAAAGCACGAATCCGCAGTCCGGCAGTTCGAACCCTTCGCGTATGACGTCGCCTTCTGCGGAGCAGACCGCCACCCGGTGCTCGTACAGCGTGCCGGAATACGGAAAAGCGGCGACGCCCGCGTCTCCGAGCATTTCGGTCATTACCGAAGCGGCGCGTTCGCCGGAGCAGACGAGCAATATCTTGTTCGCCGCGACGGTGTATTCCTTTATTTCGTTGATAAACAAGTCGTTTTTTTCGGTGAGCTGGGCGGCGGTGCGCGTGTTGAACTTATACGTCGCCTTCGCGCCGATATCCCGCCCCGACACGGCGAAGCGGTCGACTGAAACGGTATTTCTTCCGAGCGAAGCGTAAAACCGTTCCGCGCCGCAGTACGGGCGGCAATTCTTCATTCGGCACATACCCGCTTCGTCAAGACTCTGCACCACTCCGTCGTTCACCGACGCGAACCCCTCGGCGCGGTCTTTAACGCGTTTTGAATCTATTATGAAGCGAACCGCTTCCCCGTCGGCGTCCAAAAGCGTTTCGGAAACCGGATAGAGCAGCGAAAAGTATTTGTCGGAATAGACGCATTTGTCTCCGCGCTCTGTCGCTTCCAACTCCGAACGCAGCGACGACAGCCGTTTTTCCTGCCCCTCGAAATCGGATATGAGCGATTTGAGCTCCCGCACGACGGCGGTCTTCGCGGTGTCGGACATAAGCAGCTCCGTGCAGGGTATTATGCCTACCTCGGCGAGGTTATCTATCCTGCGCTGGGAAACGGTGTCGAACGAGCCGATCAGGTCGATCTCATCGCCGTAAAAATCGATCCTTACCGGGTATTCGCGGTCCGGGGTGAAAATATCAAGTATCCCGCCCCTGACAGCGTACTGACCGGCGCCTTCCACTATCTCCGCGCAGGTATATCCCATCGCGACGAGCCGGCGGCAGATATCCTTTATATCCGCGACGCCTCCGCGCGCCAGCTTAAAGCTGTTTTCTTTTATCACCTCTGCCGGAAGAGTGTATTGCATAAGCGCGTCCGGCACGGTGAGTATAATGTCGTAATCGCCGTTTATCACCTTTGAAAGCACCGAGAGCCGTTCGTGCTCCCAG
>JAEEGL013084143.1_pt1 | contig 24274 bp, 22 predicted proteins | sample 9134231 | NCBI WGS metagenome assembly JAEEGL01 (sample SAMN16246548, study PRJNA631951) | gut metagenome | biome: gut microbiome; feature: rumen; material: fiber-attached | host: Bos | place: Iran: Karaj | collected 2018-10
AAAACAGGAAAGGAAAGAACGGATATGAAAGCAACCGGAATCGTCCGAAGGATCGACGATCTCGGACGCGTCGTGATCCCGAAAGAGATCCGGCGCACCATGCGGATCCGCGAAGGGGATCCCCTTGAGATATACACCGACCGGGACGGAGAGGTCATTTTCAAGAAGTATAGTCCGATCGGGGAACTGACCGTATTCGCCTCACAGTACGCCGACACGCTGCACAAGACAGGCGGGTTGAACGTCGCCGTAGCGGATCGGGACGCCGTGATCGCGGTCGCCGGGGTACCGAAGAAGGAGTATCTCGAAAAGAAACTGACGCCCGAGATCGAAAAAGTGATGGAGGGACGCTCGCTCTACGAATACCGCGCCGGGGAAGAGCGGATCGCCTTGACCGACGACGGGATGTCGTGTTACGTCCGGGTGGCGATGCCCATTATCTCGGACGGCGACGTCGTCGGATGCGTCTGCTCGCTCTCGGGCGGCGACGAGAAGCGCGAGAGCGTCGGCGAGAACGTGGAAAGCAAGTTGATCACGACCGCCGCCGCGTTCCTCGGTCATCAGATCGGGGATTGAACGAATGAAGGGATCCGGAGAACGACGCTTCGTCCGGATCTTTTCTTTTGCGTTTTGCTTTGCCGAAAAAGATTGACAGAACGGGAATAAATAAGTATAATAGTACTGTTACGGATTTATGGGGAGAAACCCCTGCAAACGGGGTAGATCGGTATGCAACCATCTGAGACTTTGACGCTCTGTCCCGGCGTTTTGTTCGACTATATTCCCACAGAGGATTATAAGAACGCCGCGTTCGCCGTCGGATTCAAATACCGTATCAAACGCGGTTATTCCTCTGCGGACGCGATGCTCTCGCGCCTCTTGTTCCGTACGTCCCGGGACTATCCGACGCATACGGTTTTCTCTCGCCGCCTCGAGGAACTCTACTCGACGGACCTTTCGGTGCAGTCGACGCGGCACGGCGATTTTCGCGCCGCGCTCTTTCAGGCGACCTTCCTTGACGAACCCTTCGTTCACGGGATCCCGTCGTTTACAAAAGAGGTACTATCCTTTGTCGCCGGGGCGATCCTTCGTCCGGCGTATGACAAGAAGGGACAGTTCCAAGCGGACGCGATCGCGCAGGAAAAACTGACGCTTCTTGACCAGATCAAGGCGATCAAGAACAGCAAGAGCGCGTACGCGCATATGCGACTTTGCGAGATCACCGCCGACCCCAACCGCTACGACGTTCCCGACTACGGGACCGAAGAGGAGATCGAGGCGATCACGGCAGAGAGTCTGGCAAGTCGTTACCGTGATATGCTTTACCGCTCCGAGATCCGGTTCGTGTACGCGGGTTCAATGCCGCAAGAGACGGTTGTCGCCCTTGTGCGTGAACTTTTTGCAGAAGTTCTGGTCGCGCGCAAACCCGTTAAAGGGAACGGCAGTATGCCGCGCCGCGCCGCCCACTCGCCGATCCTTCGCGTGGTAGAGGAGACCGACGGGGAGCAGGCGATGCTCGGGCTCTCCTACCGTTTGCCGATCGGGTTCGGCAGTCCGGAAGCCGAAAAGGCGATCATGCTTTCCGCCGTACTGTCCGACGCGCCTATGGCGCTTCTGTTCTCCGAGGTGCGAGAGAAGAACGGGTACTGTTATTCGATCCGTTCGACGATGAGAGCGTCGAACAGGGATCTTGTGATCCTCTGCGGGATCGAACCCGGGAGTGAAAGGGAGGTCGAGCGCGCCGTTTCGCGCGTACTGTCGACCGTCCGGGCTGGGAAGACCGATCCGGTGCTTCTTTCCGCCGCTTTGTCCTACGTCAGAATGGCGATCACGTCGATGTTTGAGAACGTAGACGCGACGGTGAACTACGTTTTGTTCCGCCGCCTGTTCGGAATGCCCGTCGATCTCTCGGAATTCATCGGGAAGTGCGCTGCGGTTTCTGCCGGGGATCTTGCGTCTTTTCTGAAAAAGGTGCATCCCGACGCCGTGTATCTCTACACTCCGAAAGGGGGCGACCGGAATGGCTGACGTGATCCTGTATGACCACCCCGAGTTCCGGGAACGCTACAACGAGATCCGACGCGAGGGGCTACCCGTCATCTACCTGATCCCGAAAAAACGCGTGAACAGTTACGCCCTTCTGCGCGTCGGGATCGGTTCCTACGACCGCTATTACCGCGACGGGGACAGGATCCGTCGCGTTCTTCCCGGGAGCGCCCATTTTCTTGAGCACAAACTTTTCGCCAATCCCGACGGGAGCGACGCGATGGAGCGGATGCGCGATCTCGGCGCCGACGCCAACGCCTACACCACGGGGACGGCGACCTGTTATCTTTGCAATTGCCGCGAAAATTTTGGCGTTGTGTTGCGGGAACTGCTGACCTTCGTATCGCAGCCGTATTTCACGAAAGAAAACGTCGAAAACGAGAAGAAGATCATCTTGCAGGAAGCGGCGATGTATGCCGACTCTCCCTCCTCCCGCTTGATCATCGAAGCGGCGCGGCAACTCTACCGCGAGCACCCGATCCGCGACGAGATCGTCGGGACGCCCGCCTCGATCAAAAAGATCACGCCGCACCGTCTTTACGACGTTTACCGCGCTTTTTACCACACCGGGAATATGCAGTTGTTCATCTCGGGCGATCTCACGCCTGACGACGTGCTGAACGTGCTCTCCGACGTCTCGATGCCGACCGGGAAGGACGATTTCCGCGTCCTCCCGACCTTTGAGGGCGGACGGTACGATCACCCGATCCGTACGCTTCGCCGCCGGGTGTCGAAACCCCTGTTCTCGGTCACGAGCGGTTTCCCCGAACCCGAAGGGGATCCGAGCGAACGCCGTCGGCGGATGCTTGCGGTCAGTATCATCAACGCGCATCTGTTTTCGGACTCGGGTTCGTTGTACGAGGAATTGAAGGAACGCAACCTGATCACGACGCCGCTCCGATGCATGGTCGAATGGAACCCTGGCGTCTGCTTTATCGCCGTATCGGGGCAGAGCGCCGCGCCGAAGAAAGTTTTGGTGGCGATCCGGCAACGGATCCGCGATCTTCTGGCAACGGGTATCCCGGAAGAGGACGTTTCGCGGCTCTGCCGCGCACAGTACGCCGAGGACGTCGCCACCTTTGACGACGAGGAAGAACTGGTGGACGCGTTCTGCGATTCGATCCCCGAGGGGATGGATCCTTTCACCGAGGCGTCGATTTTCGGAACGCTTTCCGCAACGTACGTAAATACCGTTCTGCGCGAACTGTTTTCGCCCGAACGACTGGATCTGACGGTGATCCGTCCGGATCATACGATAGAAACGGAGTAAGACGAATGAGTTATCTGGCTGCCGAGCGTATCTCGGTCATTTCGTGACCGGGACTCGGTATCGGCAAATTTAAGGTGGACAGCGTCGCGTTCTCGCTTTTCGGACGTTTTGACGTCGCGTGGTACGCCCTGTTCATCACGCTCGGGATCGTTCTGGCGTTCGTTTACATCAACTACCGGATCAAGGAATTCGGCTGGAACCTCGATCTGCTTCTCGACATCGGGCTTCCGACCGTCGTGTTCGGCGTGATCGGGACGCGGCTCTACTACGTTCTGACGACGCTTGAAGAGTATCACAGTTTCTACGACGTGATCGCGATCTGGAACGGCGGGCTCGGGATCTACGGCGGATTGATCGCCGGGGGGATCACGGTCTTCGTGATGACGCGGATCAAAAAGATCAGTTTCATGCGGTTCGCCGACTGCGTTTGTCCGTCGCTGATCCTTGCGCAGGCGATCGGACGTTGGGGCAACTTTATGAACGGCGAGGCGTTCGGAAGCGAAACGTCCATCTTCTGCAGGATGGGGCTGAACAACGTGAACACTGCGTACTACACGGTGTACGTTCACCCGACGTTTCTCTACGAGTCGCTCTGGAACATCCTCGGTTTCATCCTGATCAATCTGTTCTACAAGCACCGGAAATATAACGGACAGGTCTTTCACCTCGTATTCGCGTGGTACGGCTTCGGGCGGATGTTCATCGAACTGCTCCGCACGGATTCGCTTTACCTGATCCCGCATCACGAGGTGTGGTACAACAAAATCTCGGTCCTCGTCGGATTCCTTGCGTTCGTGATCTGCACGACCTGGATGACGGTCAAACTGATCCGTATCAAGCAGGGAAAGGAACCGGCAAGAGAACCGATGGAGCAAACGAAGGAGAACAAAAAATGAGCGCCATTCTTATCGACGGGAAGAAGGTTTCAGGGGATATCCGCGAGAGTCTCAAAACCGAGACTGCGGAATTCGTGCAAAAGACCGGAATTACTCCTGGGCTTGCCGTCGTGCTGGTCGGGAACGATCCCGCCTCGGCAGTCTACGTACGCAACAAGCACCGTGCCTGCGGGGAGATCGGTTTCTATTCCGAAGTGCACGAATTGCCCGAAGATACCCGTGAAGAGGATCTTCTTGCGTTGCTCGATCGGCTGAATGCAGATCCGAAGATTCACGGGATCCTCGTGCAGTTGCCGCTCCCGAAACAGATCGACGCCGACAAGGTGATCCGCAGAATCAAGCCCGAAAAGGACGTCGACGCGTTCCACCCCGAAAACGTCGGGCGGATCATGCTCGGCAACTATCATTTTCTCCCCTGCACGCCCGCCGGCGTGATGGCGCTGCTCGACGCTTACGGGATCGATCCGGCAGGGAAGGATTGCGTCGTGATCGGCAGAAGCAACATCGTCGGCAAGCCGCAGGCGCTTCTGCTTCTCGAACGGAACGCGACGGTCACGATCTGCCATTCGAGAACGGCGGACCTTGCGTCGCATACCAAACGGGCGGATATCGTCGTCGTCGCGGTCGGAAAACCCCGCTTCTTCAAGGCCGAAATGGTCAAGCCTGGCGCCGTCGTGATCGACGTCGGGATCAACCGTCTCCCCGACGGGAAACTCTGCGGCGACGCGGATTTTGAGCCGATCGCCGCAATCGCGTCGGCGATCACCCCCGTTCCGGGCGGCGTCGGTCCCATGACCATCACGATGCTGATGAAAAACACTCTCGCCGCGGCGCGTGAGAGCGTGAACAGAGAATAAATATGGACACAATTAAATACGTGATTTTTTGTATGATTTGGGGCACTGATCCAGAACTTAGCAAAGGCCCCGTGATAGATACTACTGTTGGCATCATATCATATGTGCTTTTTATTGCTTTATTTGTTGTGACTTTTTTAATCATAGATAATAGAACTAACTGGAAAATTCCAATTAAGATTATCTGTTCTCTTGCAATATTGATTTTGTTCGTTATTCTTGCTTTTGTCATTGCGTTTCTTTGCGAGATATGGTTCAAATAATTGATTGTTCACAACCGGAGAGCGAGTGAACCGTCCTTGATTTGCGAATATTCCAACGTGACGGACGGGACAACAAAACAAAGCGTTTTTCGGCAAAAAACTATTGACAAAACGGGTTCCCGTGTGTATAATATAGCAAGACGGCGAAAATAATGCCTCTTGTCAAAAGCGAAGGGGGGGAAACAGAATGGCAGAAATCAGAGTGAAAGAGAACGAGACGATCGACAGCGCGCTGCGTCGTTTCAAGCGTTCCTGCGCGAAATCGGGCGTCCTTGCCGAACTCCGTAAGAGAGAGTGCTACGAGAAGCCGAGCGTCAAGCGGAAGAAGAAATCCGAAGCCGCAAGAAAGCGCAAGTACAAATAATCTCTGTTTCCCGAAAACGATCCCCGGCGTGACCGCCGGGGATCGTTTATTATTAAAAAAAGAAGACCGCGGGGAAGCCCCGCGGTCTTTTCGGTTGAAAATCAGTCGATAACGCCGGTGATGTACTTTTCCATCTCGGCGCGCTCGGCGGCTTTCTCTTCGGCCTCCGCCTTCTCGGCAGCCTCGCGCTCCGCCTTTTCGGCTTCGCGGGCGACGGCTTCCTCGGCGCGTGCCTTCTCTTCCTCGATCGCACGGATCGAGAGACCGAGTTTGCGGTTCTCACGGTCGATCTCGGTGATCTTCACGTCGACGACCTGTCCGACTGAAACGACGTCTTCGGGCTTCGCGACCTTCTCGCGAGACAGACGCGAGATGTGGATCAGACCGTCAACGCCGTCAGCAACCTCGGCAAAGGCGCCAAAGGGCATGATCGAAACAATCTTCGCGGAAACGACGTCGCCCTCGTTGTGGTTGGCGGCGAAGACCGAGAAGACGTCCATATCCTCGGTCTTGTAACCGAGCGAAATGCGCTTCTTTTCGGGGTCGAGTTCCTTGATGTAGACCTCGATCTCCTGTCCGACCGAAACGACCTGCGACGGATGCTTGATCCGCTTCCAGGACAGTTCGGAGTTGTGGACCATACCGTCGATGCCGCCGATGTCGACGAATGCACCGTAAGAGGTAAGGTTCTTGACCGTTCCCTTGAAACGCTGACCGACCTCGAGCGTAGACCAGAGAGCCGCCTCGGCTTCCGCACGCTCGGCGCGCTTGACGATACGAATCGAGCCGAGAGCCCGTTTTCTCGTGTCGTCGAGTTCGATCAGTTTGAAACGCTGCGTGGTCCCGAGAAGAACGTTCAGATCGCCGTCCTTCGGAACTCCGCTGTGGCTTGCGGGAATGAAGATCGAGGGCTTGTCGATCGCGATCACGCGACCGCCCTTGACGATTTCGGTGACTTTTCCTTCAAGGATCGTGCCGTCTTTGTACGCCTCTTCGATCGAGATCCAACTCTTGTCGGCGTCGACGCGCTTCTTGGAAAGGGTGACCATACCCTCGCCGTCGTTGACGCGAATGACGAACGCTTTGACTTCGTCGCCGGGCTTAAACACATCAGCAGGATTCACTTTGTCGTTATCCGCGAACAGTTGGTCGGCGGCGATGAACCCGGTCTGTTTGATACCGAGATCAAGGTAGATACCGGTGGCGTCGATAGCCGTCACGGTTCCGGTCACAGTTTCTCCTGTATGTAATGTTTTGAAAGAGTCGTTCAGCAGTTCCTCGAAGTTTTCGAGTTTCTCTTCCATGGTTTGGTATACCTCCGTAATGATACCGCCCGGTGTGGAAGCACCGGCGGTTATTGATGTACGTGAACCGGGTTTTCGCGGGACGTTTTGTAACTGATCCACCGATTCGATCAGGTACGTTTGGGGACATCTCGAAGAGCAAAGATCAAACAGATGCCGCGTGTTGGAACTCTCGCTGCTGCCGATCACGATCATGCAATCCGACGCTTCCGCCAGAGCGATGGCTTCCTTCTGCCGATTTTCCGTAACACTACATATTGTATCAAAAAAAATCGAGTTTGTATATAGTTTTTGAATTATTTTTTGAGTTTTTTTCCACAGAAGCAGGTTTTGCGTCGTCTGACTGGCAAAAACAAGCCGCTTTCCTTCGGTATGGGTGCTTTGAAGAAGTTTCTTTAACTCTTCTTCATCGGAGAAGATCGCCTTTTCTCCCTTGGCGTAGGACATGATCCCGATCGGTTCGGGGTGGGACGGGGAACCGTAGAGGAAAAAGACGGTGTCGTCGCCGGTATTCTCCTCTGCGATCTTGTGGATACGCTTGACGTTGGGGCAGGTCATATCGTACACGCGAAAAGCGGGATAGCGTTCGGCTAAAGTGAGAAGCGCTTCGTTTTGCTCCCGCGGGATCCCGTGGGCACGGATCACGAGCGCGGCTGCCCCGTCGGTTTCGGTCGACGCCGCGATCGCCTCGACTTCGTCAAACCCGACCGAACGGACGCCCCGTTCGGCAAGCGAAGACAGGTACAGCCGATTGTGGATCAGGTCGCCGAGCGTATAGATCCTGAGCCCGGGTTCCTTTAACAGTTCCTCGGTCATCTCCGCGGCGCGCTTGACGCCGAAGCAGAAGCCCGCGTTCTTTGCCAGCGTGACCATCAGGCGTTCTCGTCCTTTTCGGGGGCGGGAAGCGTTCTCTCAAAATTGCCGAGCCGGCAGATCTCGCCGAAGATCTTCGCCGCCGCCTCGCGGTATTCGGCGGAACCGCCGTTGACAAATCCGAGTTCTTCCTGCGAAAGGGGTTTGCCGATGATGATCTCGGTGCGGCGGAAGATACGGTATTTCTGCCCCTTCATTTTGATACAGATCGGAATGACCGGAACGCCCGAGCGGTAGGCGACGAGCGCCGCGCCCGACTTATACTCGGTGTCGGCGGGGTTCATACCCGGCTGACGGTGTCCCTGCGGGAAGATGGCGACCAGATTGCCGTTCGCCGTCAGTTCGACCGAGCGACGGATCGCGCCGAGGTCGGTCTTCTTCCTCTCGAGCGGGATCGCCCCGGCGGAGCGGATCAGAAAAGACAGGATCGGCACTTTGAAAAGTTCGCGCTTGGCAAGAAAATTGATCGAACGGGGAACGCTGGCTCCGATCGAGAAAATGTCGAGGATCGCGATGTGATTGGCGCAGAGGACGCCTCCGCCCGTGAGAGGGATGTTCTCGCGCCCCGTGACTTTGATGCGGTGCAGGAACCGGACGATCCAGCCGAGCGTGAAATAGAAGAACCGGTAGGAACGCCGTTCCTTCTTGATCTTTTTCTTTTTCTCGGGCGTCAGCACGTAGCGTTTGGACTTGATGATCGAAATCACGGCGGAGACAGAACCGTCGAAATCCAGATCGGACGTATCGAGCGTCACGGCGTCGGGGGCGGCGGCGAGCGGCGCGCTCTCCCGCGTCGAGTCTGCGCGGTCGCGCTCGTTCATTTCGTCAAGAACTGACTCTTCTGTCACCTCGACCCCCTTTGCAGTCAGTTCGAGGTAGCGGCGGTGGGCGCGCGCTTCGGGACTCGCTGTCAGAAAGATCTTGACTTCCGCGTCGGGGAAGATGACCGTCCCGATGTCGCGTCCGTCGAGGATCACGTCGAATTCGTTGGCAAAACCCCTTTGATAGTCAAGAAGTTTTGCACGGACCTCGGGGATCGCGGAGACGCGCGAGGCATACATTGAGATCTCTTGCGTGCGGATCTCGTCGCCGACCTCGTTGCCGTCAAGCAGAATGATCTGCCGTCCCTGCTCGGCTCTGACGCCGATCGACAGGGCGGGAAGTGACGCGACGACGGCGTCCCGGTCTGCGGGATCGATCCCGGCTCGCTTCACGTAGAGCCCGACGGTCCTGTACAGGGCTCCCGTGTCGATATACAGGAGATTGAGACGGCGGGCAACCTCTTTGCAGACGCTGCTTTTCCCGGCGCCGCCGGGACCGTCTACGGCAATTTTGAGATGTGACATAGTCGTTACCTTCTTATTGATTATCTTTTGACGGGCACGCAGCCGCGGACTGACCCGCGAGGTACCCGGTAGAAAACGCGATCTGCAGATTGTATCCGCCCGTGTAGGCGTCGACGTCGATCACCTCTCCGGCGAAATACAGATTCTTCACGAGGCGGGACATCATGGTCTTGGGATCGATCTCCTTCACGTCGACGCCGCCGGAGGTGACGATCGCCTCCTCAATGGGGCGGAAACCCGAGACGGGAAGCGAAAAGTGCTTCAACGTATAGAGGATCCGGTTCCGTTCTGCGCGCGTCAGGACGTTGATCTTCTTTCTCGGGTCAACGTCGGAGAGTTCGAGAAACGGAAGGATCATCGTCTGCGGCAAGAGATCCCGGAGCGCGTTCTGCGCATCCCGGTTGACGTACTTGGCAAAGTCGGAGAGGATCCGCTTTTCAAGCGTCGGTTCGTCAAGCGCCGGTTTTAAGTCGATCACGGCGCGGACGTTTTCAAACGAACGGTTGCGCAGATGCGCCGACGCCGACAGGATCATCGGTCCACTCATGCCGAAATGGGTAAAGAGCATCTCGCCGAAGTCGCGGTAGAGTTCGCGGTCCCCGTCGTAGACGGTCAAAGCAACGTTTTTGAGGGACAGCCCCTGCATCTCGGCGCAAAGCGGGGAAGGCGAGACGAGCGGAACGAGGGAAGGGATCAGCGGCGTGACGGCGTGCCCCGCGGAACGCGCGATCGCGTATCCCGAACCGTCGGAACCGGTCAGGGGATAGGACGCGCCGCCGGTCGCGAGGATCACGGCGTCAAAAGGGAGCGTACCCTCGCTTGTGACGATCCCGACTGCGCTGCCGTCCTCGATCGCGATCGCCTTCGCTTTCCGGCGCAGGAACTTGCAGTCCGAGGTATACCGGAGCAGAGCAGAAAGGATATCCGCACTCTTATCCGACGCGGGGAAAACCCGTCTTCCGCGCTCGGTTTTGAGTTCGACGCCGAGCGAGACGAGCAGATCCTTCATAGCCTGCGGGGAGAAACGGTTGATCGCCGAATAGAGGAAGCGTCCGTTTTTGGTCACGTTGGGGATAAAGTCGGCGGGCGTACAGTCGTTGGTGACGTTGCAGCGACCTTTGCCGGTGATCAGGATCTTCTTTCCCGGGCGGTCGTTCTGTTCAATCACGGTAACGGCGGCGCCGTTTCTCGCGGCGGTCCCTGCGGCGAGCAGTCCCGCCGCGCCGCCGCCGATCACGGCAACGCGCGGCGCGTCAGTTCTTTGCATAGACGTCGTATTCGTCCCAGACGCGTTCCAGGAGGTCGAAGCGTTCGCGGACCTCTTCGCCGCGGCGCTGCGTGACCGCGACGAGCAGGGCGTCGATGATGCTTAAGGGTGCAACGAGCGAGTCGACGAAGGACGCCATATCGCTCTGTGCCGTCAGAAGGTGATTCGCGTGTTCGGCAAGCGGGGACTGCACGCTGTCGGTGAGGGCGATCACGGTCGCTTCACGCGAGCGCGCGTATTTCAAGGCGTTGACGATCTTTCCGGAATAGCGGGGAAAACTGATCGCGATCAGGACGTCGCGCGGTCCGATCCCGAGGATCTGCTCGAAGACCTCGCTTGAACTGGTCGGTTGGACCAGGCGTACGTTGTCCTGGATCATCCCGAGGTTGAAGTTGAAGAACCCGGCGAGGAACGCCGAGGAACGGACGCCGAAGATGTAGACGTTGTCGGCGGAAACGATCGCGTCGACTGCGGCGGAGAAGGCGGCACGGTCGATCGAGTGCATCGTGTACTTGATCTTCTCCGCGTCGGACATCATCACGTTTTCGATCGGGTTGGCGCCGCCGAGACGTTCTTCTGCGATCTTGATCCGCTGGTTCGGCGTCAGTTTCGCACGGACGAGTTCCTGCACCGCGTGCTGAAACTCGGGATAACCGTCGAAGCCGAGGTCGATCGCAAAGCGGACGACGGTGGACTCGGAAACGCCCACCATTTCACTCAATTTCGCCGCCGTCATATAGGCGACCTTGTCGTAGTCGGAAAGGATTGTCTGCGCGATCTTTTTCTTTCCTTTGGAGAGTTCCGGCATCACGGACGCGATCAGTGCGGCAAGATCCTTCTTCATATTCTCCTCCCGTTATCCGAGACGTTCTGCGGCGATCTGTAACCTTGCGAGCGTTTCGTCTTTCCCGAGGATCTCCATGATCTCGGTGGCGCCGCCCGGCGTGACCGACAGTCCGGAAACGGCGGCGCGGGCAACGAAGAGAACGGCGCCCGATTTGATCCCGTTTTGTTCGGCGTAAGCCGTCAAAGCAGCGTACAGCGCGTCGTTATTCCATTCAAAGACGCCGGAGAGCGCAGAAACGATCCCGGACAGCATATCGCGGGCGACGTCCGGTGTGACCTTGTTCTTTTTGTTCTGGAAGAGTTCGGCGGCGTCGTAATCGGGCAGAGCCGAGAAAAACGCGATCTTCCCGCCGATCTCGGACAGTTTGCCGATCCGGGGCTGCACGAGCGGAAGGATCCGGTCGAGTTTGTCCATAGGGGGATTCGCAATAAAGGGAAGCGCCCGTTCTTTGAACTCTTCGGGGGTGAGTTTGCGGATATACTCGCCATTGAACCAGAGCAGTTTCTCATAGTCGAAAACCGACGGGGATTTGTTGATCCCGTCGAGCGAGAACGCCTTGGTCAGTTCGTCCAAGGTAAAGAACTCGTTTTCGGTATTCTTCGGGCACCAGCCGAGCAGGGCGATGTAGTTGACGATCGCTTCGGGCAGGTATCCGTCGGCGCAGAGGTCGGCAAAACTGACCGCGCCGTGACGCTTCGAGAGTTTGGAAACCGTGCCGTCCTCGCCTCTGCCCATCAGAAGCGGCAGATGAACGAAAACAGGTCTCTGCCAGCCGAACGCGTCGTAGAGCAGAGCGTATTTCGGCGTGGACGTCAGGTATTCGCTCCCGCGTACGACGTGCGTGACGCCCATCAGATGGTCGTCCACGACGTGACAGAAGTTGTAGGTGGGATAGCCGTCGGCTTTCATCAGGATCTGATCCTGCAGTTCCTTGTTCTCGGTGCTGATGGTGCCGAACACGGCGTCCTCGTAGGTCGTGGTCCCCTCGAGCGGGATCTTCTGACGGATGACGTAGGGGATCCCCGCCTTCAGGTTGGCTTCGACTTCCTCTTTCGGCAGATCGCGGCAATGGCGGTCGTAGCCGCCGCCGACGCCGTTCTCTTCGTGCAGGCTTTCGAGCCGTTCCTTGGAGCAGAAGCAGTAGTACGCGGCGCCGCGTTCGACCAGTTCTTTGGCGTAGCGGAGATAGATCTCCTTACGCTCGGACTGGATATACGGGCCGTTTGCGCCGCCGACGCCCGGTCCTTCGTCGTAGCGAAGCCCCGTGACTTTCAGCGTGTCGATGATGACGTTGGTCGCCCCTTCCACCAACCGCTCGCGGTCGGTGTCCTCGATCCGAAGGATAAAGGTCCCGTCGCTGTGCTTCGCGATCAGGTAGGAATAGAGCGCCGTCCTGAGATTTCCGATATGCATATAGCCCGTCGGGCTGGGGGCGAACCGTGTAACGACGTTTCGATTGATCATTTCGTGAATGGCTCCTTTGGCGTCATAATATCTCTATGATATTTTATCATAGAAAGCGCCTTTCGTCAATCGGCAAAACAAATTATTTACTTTTCGGGAAAAGCGCGTTATAATAGGTACGGAGGGTGACTTATGTTCAAGAGCGTATTTGCGAAATACCTGACCGCGATCTGCATCCTGATCCTCGCCTGTATTCTGATTCTGGCGTGGATCATCAGTTCCGTTGTGCGGAACTACGCGATCGAACTCAAAAGGAAAGAAATGAACTGGAGTTGTTCGACGACCGTCAGTCTCGTTTCGCTGACCTACGGGAACTCGGACGGTTCGCTCCCGTTTTCGGAATTCGTTTTGCGAAACGAGCGGGGGCTATCCGATATGATCGGTACGATCCTTGAGCGCGACGATACGCAGACCGTCGTTCTGACCGACAGCGCCGGTTACGTGCTGCTCCTGTGCGGGGAAACCGGCATTCTGACCGGCGAGAACGTGCCGCAGAGCATTCTTTCGTCTGTTGCAGAGACGGGGGAATACAACGCCCGCGGGAACGTCGGCGGCGCGATCAACGCGCAGTACCTGACCTTCGGGCGCCCGTTCCTTGCGGACGACGGGACGTTCGAGGGCGCCGTGTTCCTGCTCTCGTCGGCGGAAGAGGAACTGACGCTGATCAAATCCATGACCGAGGCGATCGTGATGTCGTCGCTGTGGGTACTGCTTGCCGCGATCATCGCCGTTTACTTCATCACCGACCGCGTCGTCGATCCGCTCCGCGGTATGACCGCAGCGGTCAAACGGTTCGGGAAAGGCGACTTCAAGATGCGCGTCCCGGTTTCCGGCAGCGACGAGATCGCCCAACTCGGCGAGGCGTTCAACCACATGGCGGAGTCGTTGGAACACACCGAAAAGATGCGGAATATGTTCCTTGCCAACGTTTCGCACGACCTCCGGACCCCGATGACCACCATCTCGGGCTTCATTGACGGGATCAATTCGGGCGCGATCCCGCCCGAAAAACACGGGTATTACCTGAATATCATCTCGGGCGAGGTACATCGCCTCTCGCGTCTGGTGTCCGAACTGCTTGATCTCTCCAAACTCGAGTCGGGGGAGAGAAAGTTCGAGGCGGTCCCCTTCGACGTCTGCGAGACCGCGCGCCTGATTTTGATCTCCTTTGAGCAGAAGATCAACCAGAAGCGCCTCGACGTGGAGTTTGACGCCGACGAGGACAGTATGAAGGTCACAGCCGATAAGGACGCGATCTATCAGGCGCTCTACAACCTCGTGGACAACGCGATCAAGTTCGCGCGCGAGGGCGGGCTGATCCGTCTTTCGGTCAAATACGGCGAGGCGGGGAAAGTCTTCGTAAAGGTCTACAACGAGGGAGACTGGATCCCCGCGGCGGATCTGCCGTACGTGTTCGACCGCTTCTATAAATCCGACAAGAGCAGAGGGCTTGATAAAAACGGCGTCGGGCTCGGGCTTTATATCGTGAAGACCATCCTGGAAGCGCAGGGAGAGACCATCACGGTCAGAAGCGATCCAGGGGAGAACTGCGAGTTCACCTTCACGCTTCCGCTCTCCCAAAACGAACCGAACGAACGCGCAAAGAACTGAACCGAATAAAAAAGCGGCGCCCCGGATCGGGACGCCGCTAATCTTTTTATTAGTGCAGGGAGGGAAGTTCGAGACGCTCGGTAGTGATTTGTTCGCAGTCCTCGGGGTGATGGGTGGAAAAGAGGATCAGTGAACGTTCGGAATACCGGGCGATCAGGTCAAGTACCAGAGCAATCGATTTTTGATCGAGTTCCTTGGTCACCTCGTCAAGCAATTTGATCGGGTGAGGGGAGAACAACGCGCGGGCAAGCGAAACGCGTTGTTTCATACCGCCGGAGAGCGCGTCAGGTGTGCTTTTGCATTCCTCACGGGTCAGACCGAGGGAAGAGAGCAATTCCAACGCCGAAGTTTCGTTTTCAGCCGCTTCGTCTTTGCTTTTGGGATCGCGGACGCAGGTCACGTTTTGCAGGACAGTCATTTGAGGAAACAGGCGGTATTCCTGAAACGCGAACGCGCAAGGGTCGGATACAAAGACCATTCCGCCGGACGGTTTTTCAAGTCCGGCGATCAGGCGGAGCAGGGTGGTTTTCCCGCATCCGCTCGGTCCGGTGAGTAGATACACGCCTGGACCGTTGAACGCATAGGAGAAAGACTTGAACACGGGCTTCTTTCCGTAGGAAAAGGAAAGGTCGGAGATCACAATTTCAGCCACGGTCACCTCTCCATTCTTTTCTTATGCCGGTTCTCTTTCTGCCGAATGCGAAGACGATCAGGGCGTCGAGCAGGATACTGACGAAGATCACGACCAACGTCCAGGCGAAGAGCAGTGAGGTATCGGGGTTCCACGCCTTGGCGTCCCAGATCATATAGCCGAGCGAATCGGGCGTATGGACAAGGATCTCGGTCGCGATCGTCGCCTTCCAGGCGAGTCCGAGCGCGGTCGAAAGACCGGAAGAGAGAAATGGGGACAACATCGGAAAAAGATACAGGCGGATCGTTTTCCAAAATCCGAATCGATAGACCTTTGTAACCTCGTACAAGGACCGATCAAGCGATTTGATCCCTTCCGAAACGCTTCTCCAGACGATCGGAGCAGTCATTAACAAGCAGATAAAACCGGGCAGAACTCGATTGTTCAAAAGAACCCAGGCTATGATGATAAACGACGCCACCGGCGTCGCACGGATCACGGTGAAGACCGGCGAAACCAAGGAATCGAAGAGTTTCGAGAGAGCAGACGGGACGGCGAAAAGCACCCCGAAAAGGACCCCCGCGGCAAATCCCGCCGCAAGCGACGCCATTGATTTTAAAAGAGTCAGATACAGTTCGCTCGTTTTGAAAAGCGAGAAGAAATCCAGAAAGACCGACGCGGGCGTCGGAAGGATAAAGGGAACTCCGACGCGCCACGAAGCGAACGCCCACAGCCCGATCCAGAACGCAAGGGAGAGGATCGTGACAAGAAGCGCTTTCAGGAACTTTTCGCTTTTGTTATTCAGCGCCATAGTAGGCGGGATCGGCGGGGTTCGGAAGACCGAGCGCGGTAAGGAAAGCGTTGACGGTGGTCTTCATTTCGCCCCCGGACAGGAAGGTAAGGTTGCAGCGCGGGATCGCCTGCTTCGCGACGGGCAGTTTCGGGAAGATCCCGGCGTCCACGGCGTACTGCGCGGCGGCGTCGATGTTCGCGGGATCCTTCATCCAGTTGATGGACGCCTGATACTCGGTCAGGAATGCCTCGATCAGACTTTCGTGCTCGCTTGCGAACTTGCTCGAAACGATCATGCATCCCTGCACCAGCGGATCGTCGCTCACGTTCTCCCACGCCTCGGTCAGGTCGAGCGAGATCGTGTAGGTCTTGCTGCCCTGCGTGTTGAGAAGGACGGTCACTTTGGGTTCGGGGAAGAGGATATAGTGAACGTCGGGATCGGACTGCGCCGCGGCGGGGAGCGTGTCGAGGTTGTACTCCATATTGAGCGTCACGTCGTTGATACCGTTCTGCTGCAAAACGTATTGCAGGATCAGTTTCGGCGCCTGTTCGGGAACGTAGATCGTTTTACCGGAAAGCGTCGAAAGATCATTGGGTTGAAGGACCGTTCCGTCGTCGGAGAGCAGATAGAGAACGCCGAGCGTATTGACCGCGAGCATCTCGATCGAACGGTCGCCCGTGATGCTCTTCGCGTAGTTCGGGAATGCGTTGGTCGGAAGAGCGGCAAGGTCGATGTCGCCGTTGGCGTACGCCGCCATGATCTCGACGGGGGAGTTGTACTTCGTGAAGATAATATTCTCTTTATCCTTGTTGTCCGCAATCATTTTCGAGAGACCGAGACCGGTCGAACCCGAGAGATAGCCGACCTTGACGATCGTGTCGTCGGACCCGGGTTTCTTTGTGCAGGAGACGAGGGAGAGGAGGAGCAGCGCCAGGGTGAGGATGAGGATAAGTGCTTTTTTCATGACAGTATTCCTTTCAGTTTTTCACTGTTTTTGATCCTGATAAGATTGCCTTCCTTTTCAATGATGCCACGGGAGAGGAAGGCGGTGATCGAACGGTAGAACGAGGCGCGGGAAAGATTGATTGTCTTGATCAAGGCGGTCACGTTCCGCAGTTTGACGACGCCGTTCTCGTCGGCTTCGTTTAACAGAAGACAGGCGGTCTTTTCGTCCGAGGTCGCCGCGGAATAGTCGCGGACGCGCCGGTTTAAGAAGACGAGTTTTTCGGAGATAAAGCGGATATAGTTCAGCGCCGTTCCGGGACAGGCGGTGAACAGACGGGTAAGGGCGTTTCGGTCAACGACCGAGATCTTACAGTCGGTCTCAGCGACGATCTCGGTGGGGGCGGGATCGTCGGTGAAAAGGGAAGCGGCGCCGAAACAGTCGCCCGTCCGGAGTTGGTTGATCATGACGGGTTTCTCCCCGCCGGTGCGGTAGACTGAAACGCGACCGGACAGAAGGAAGCACAGGCGTCCGCCCGCCTCTCCTGTACGTACGACGATCTCTCCAGCAGAAAAACGTCGGGTCGCGGTTGAAAGAAGCGAGCGCGCGGCGTCAAGTTCGGTGCCCGAAAGACCCGCAAAAAGAAAGCAGGATTCCGGCAAAGTGGTGCTCCCGGTTTCGGTTCCTTTCATAACTGCTCCCTTCGATTTGTCTCATTTGAGACTATTATAGCCGTTTCCGTTTGATTTGTCAAGAGAAATCCAATTGTAATTTGACAAGATTTTCGCAGGGATTTACAAAAAACGCCGTAACTGTGCGGGAAAATAAAGAAAAGTCTTGTTTTCTTGTTTTCTTTATGCTATACTAATTTTATAAAAACCCTAATCCGCCGCTTTGCGGCGACCACTAATCCGACTGCGATCCGATCAAAAGGAGAACGTATATGCCGCTTACTTTTACGCTTGCCGCGGGTTTTGACCGTTTCAAGGAGTTTCTCCGTTACGTCCCCACGCGCCTCTCGAACATCGGGATCTTCGATATCCTCGATATCGTCTATCTTGCCGTCATTCTGTTCTTCGTTTTCAATTTTCTGCGGCAGAGACGCGTATCGGGGTATCTGATCGGGATCGCCGTCTGGGCTGCCGCGTACGGGGTCAGTTCGGTTTTGGACCTTCTGGCGGTGAAGACGGTGCTCGGCGCTGTGTTCGCGACCGGGGTGATCGCCCTGATCGTGATCTTCACGCCAGAGATCCGCGAAATGCTCGGCAGAATGGGCACCGACTCCTTCCGCGGTCTGAAGAATCGGATCGTCGGCGACAAGCAGGGCGGTCAGGTTATTCACGACGAGTCGATCGACGCGGTCTGCCAGGCGGCGGTCGATCTTTCACGCCTGAAAACCGGCGCGCTGATCGTCTTTCAGCGGAGCGACTCGCTTGAAGACGTGATCCAGTCGGGCATCGAACTGGACGCGAAAATCTCGCCCTACCTGATCCGCAATATTTTCTTCGATAAATCCCCCTTGCACGACGGAGCCGTCGTGATCCGCGATCACCGGATCTGCGCCGCCGGCTGTTTACTTCAACTGTCCCGCCGCAGCGACATCGATCCCTCTCTCGGGACGCGTCACCGCGCCGCGATCGGTATGAGCGAGAACAGCGACGCCGTGATTATCGTGGTATCTGAGGAGACAGGGATCATCTCGGTCGCCTTCCGCCGCAAGATCACCCGGAACCTGACGCTTTCGTCCCTGAAGACTTTCCTCTACAAGACCATGCTGAACCAGTTGGACGACCAGAGCGAAGACGAGAACGAGGAGATCGAACAAGATGTCTGATAAAGAAAAACGGCTGAATCGCGCCGATAAGGACAACAGAGAACAGATCGAACAGACCGAAGAGAAAAGCAGTTTCCGTATTCTGACGCAGGTGGTCGCCCTGATCATCTGTCTGCTGCTCTCCTTTACGGTCTGGCTGGTCGTGCACTACCGTGCGGACCAAAAGAACGATCCTCCCGCATCGAGCGGGGAAGCAGCCTACGCATATTCGATCGATAACGCGGGTTTATGACCTATCTTGTCAACGATATCGTGCTTCCCCTTGACTTTGTCGAAGGGGAAGCATTTTCAAAAGCGGCGTCTCGTCTCCGTGCGGCGGGTATTATGCCGAAAGCGGACCTTTGCTATTCGCTTTTCCGCCGTTCGGTCGACGCAAGGCGGCGCGACGATATCCGCTTTACCGTTTCGGTCCTTGTTTCGGGCGACCTCCCGGTTTTGTCCGACGAGGTTTTAAAACGCAACCGGATGGCTCTCAGAGTTGAGACAGACCTTTCCGTCGGTACGCCCGACCGGAAACTCGCCGAACGCCCCGTGATCGTCGGCAGCGGTCCCGCAGGTCTTTTTGCCGCGCTTCTGCTTGCGGAGAACGGTTACCGCCCGATCGTTCTGGAACGCGGCGGTACGCTTTCCGAACGCGTTTCCGCTGTCGAAGGGTTCCGCAGTTCTCGCGTGCTCGATCCGTCTACCAATATCCAATTCGGTGCGGGCGGCGCCGGCACCTTCTCGGACGGGAAACTCGTGACGCGTATCAACGATCCCGCCGTTTCGACCGTCCTTCGTCGATTCGTCGACTTCGGCGCGCCTGAAGAGATCATGCTTTCGTCACGTCCACACGTCGGGACCGACCGTCTGCGCGGCGTTCTTTCCAAAATGATCGACCACCTTACGTCTTCGGGCGTCGAGTTTCGTTTTCATACCGAGGTTACGGGCGTCAAAACCGTGAACGGTTCCGCCGTTTCGGTTTCGACCAACCGCGGCGAGATTCCATGCGGCGCACTGATCCTCGCTGTAGGAAACAGCGCGTCGGAATTGTTCCTTCGTCTGCTGTCTGACGGGTTTAAAGTCGAACCGAAGCCCTTTTCGGTCGGAATGCGTATCGAACACCCGCAGGAGTTGATCGACCGTGCACTCTACGGTTCGTTCGCGGGTCATCCCGCGCTCGGACACGCTGAATAAAATCTGTCGTGCAATACTTCCACCCGGGGCGTCTACACGTTCTGTATGTGTCCCGGCGGGGAAGTCGTCTGCGGATCAAGCGAAGAAGGGACCGTCGTCGTCAACGGTATGTCCTACCACGCGCGGAACGGCAGAAACGCGAATTCCGCCGTCTGCGTCTCGGTTTTTGAAGACGATTTCGGGAATACGACCCAAGGGGCGATCGAGTTCCGCCGGAAAATCGAACGCGCCGCGTATCAATTTGGCGGCGGCAGGTACGTCGCTCCCGCCGTTACGGTCGCCGATCTTTTGGCGGGGAAAGTATCCCGTGCGGTCGGAAGCGTCGTTCCGTCCTACCTTGACGGGGACGTCAGGATCGTCGATCCGAACGAATATCTTCCGTCCTTCGTTGTGGAAGGTCTCGGTCGCGGGATCCGCGCGTTTGACCGTCGGATCCGGGGATTCTCTTCCGACGACGCGATCCTGACGGGACCCGAGACAAGGACCAGTTCTCCCGTACGGATCAAACGCGGTGAAGATCGGACGGCGATCGGCTTCGATAACGTCTATCCCTGCGGTGAAGGCGCGGGATACGCAGGCGGGATCACTTCGTCCGCATCCGACGGTTGCCGCACAGCCGTCGCCCTGATGTCGCGCTTCGCGGCGTTCTGACGTCACTTACATCGATTAATATGAAAGGCAGAGCGATCTGCTCACAAGGTTATAATGGGTTCCGCTTCATTTGAGATCAAAGGGGAAAAGCGTTGGCGTATTCTCGACGATCTTTCGCCTGAGGCGGTCGCAGGTAAAGAGGCGCTGACGCAGGCGCTCGGGATTGATCCCGTCGTCTCGCGTCTGCTCTGGAACCGCGGCTACCGCACGCCGGAAGACGCGAGAGCGTACTTTTCCCTTGCAAACGAAATACTCGGTGATCCCTTCGCGCTCGCGGATATGAAAAACGCGACCGATCGGATCAAACGGGCGCTTTCCGAACGTGAGAAGATCACGATCTATGGCGATTACGACGCCGACGGCGTGACCAGCGTCTCGATCCTCTGGCTCTATCTGCGTGGAAAGGGTGCGGACGTTTCCTACTACATCCCCGAGAGGACCGGTGAAGGATACGGCGTTTCCCTCGACGCGGTCGAGCGGATCGCCCGGGACGGTACGAAACTGATCGTGACGGTCGATACCGGTATTTCCGCGATTGACGAAGTCGAACGGGCGAAGGAACTCGGCGTCGATTTCGTCGTGACCGATCACCACGAATGCGGGAAGAGCATACCCGACGCCGTCGCGGTCGTCAATCCAAAACGCGCGGACTGCTCGTACCCCTTTAAGTCGCTTGCCGGCGTCGGCGTGGTCTTCAAACTGCTCTGTGCGCTCGAAGAGGCGTTGACCGGCGCAGACCGCATCACGGCGGTCAATACGGTCGCCATCTCCTGTTGCGATCTCGTCGCGCTCGGCACCATCGCCGACGTCGTTCCGGTCGTCGGGGAGAACCGGTTGCTCGTCAAACTCGGTCTTGAAATGATCGAGAAGAGACCGCGTCCGTCGATCGCCGCGCTGTTGGATACCATCGCAGCGAAAGGCGATCAGCGCGATAAGTCCAAGAAGACCAAAAAACAGGCGGTCACGTCGCAGTTCATCAGTTACAACGTGTCCCCGCGCATCAACGCCGTCGGCCGCGTCCGTTCCGCTTCTCTTGCCGTTGAGTTCCTGTTGGCGGATACCCCCGAACGGGCAAGCGAACTTGCCGGAGTGCTCTGCGACACCAACCGCGAACGGCAGGAAGAGGAAGCGCGGATCGAGCGGGACGTTTACGCGATGCTCGAGGCCGACCACGACTTTGAAAAGGATCCCGTAATCGTTCTTTGCTCCGACGAATGGCATTGCGGCGTGATCGGCGTTGTCGCCTCTCACGTCACCGAGCACGTCGGTCTCCCTACCATTCTTGTTTCGTTCAAGGATAAGAAGGAACCCTATCCGTCGCCCGACGACGTCGGCAGGGGATCGGGCAGAAGCGTCAAGGGGTTGAACCTCTTCGAGGCGCTCTGTTCATGCTCGGATATCCTGACCAAATCGGGCGGGCACGAACTTGCCGCCGGACTTTCGATCAAACGCGGCGATTTCCCCGAGTTCAAGGAGCGCATCAACGCGTACGCCCGCGAGCGCATCACGCGCGAAGCGATCATTCCGACCCTTGACGCCGACTGCGAACTGACGGGGAACGAGATCACGCTTTCGCTTGTGGAAGAGATCTCGAAAATGGAGCCCTTCGGCACCGACAACCCGCCGCCCTTCTTCGTTTCGCGCGATCTGGTCGTCCGCCAGATTATTCCGGTCAGCTGCGGCAAACATATCAAAATGTTGGTCGGCATGGGGGATCTCACCTTCGAGGCGATGCTCTTCCGGACGCCCGAGTCCGCCCTTGACGTCTACGTCGGTGAGAAGGTCGACCTGTACTACTCGCTCGGCATCAACGAATACGCCGGGCGGCGCTCGGTCCAGTTGATCGTCAAGGACAGCAAACGCTCAAAGAGAACGGTCGAGCGCGCTGACGTTGAACGCGCGGCGCTCGCTCGGATCCTCGCGGGAGAGAAGCCCGACGGGATCGCCGTTCCGGTCCCCGAGCGGGGGGATTTCATCGCCGTTTACCGGTTGATCCGGGATACCGTTTCGATGGGAGAGAAGTTCTTTTCCATGCGCGGTATGTCGGCGCGCCTGACGGCGGATCCCGCGTCTCCTTTCGGCTACCTTAAACTCGGTCTGATCCTGCGGATCTTTGAGGAGACCGGGTTGATCAAGATCACGTCCGAGGGGGAAGACCTTTTGAAGATCGACCTTGCAAAAACCGACGGAAAGGTCGACCTCGAACATTCGACAATCCTTGCTAATGTGAAACGGCTCGCTTCGGTATAAAGCGCGTTTCCGGGAGTTTATATGTACGAACAAATCGCCAATCTGCTCGCCCTGCTTGAAAAGAGCGGAAAACAGTACGACGTCGAGAAGATCAAAGAAGCGTACGCCTACGCCGCCGATCTTCACGAAGGTCAGTTCCGCCTGAGCGGCGAGCCCTATATCAGCCATCCGATCGCGGTCGCGGAGATCGTGGCGGAGATGGGGTTGGATACCGACTCGATCTGCGCCGCGCTTCTGCACGACACGGTCGAAGATTGCTCGGATAAGACCAATACCAGCATCATCTGCCAGAAGTTCGGGGAAGAGGTGGCGCTCCTGGTCGACGGGCTGACCAAGATCATGGTGGTCTCGGTCGCGGACAAGGAAGAACAGCACATCGAGAACATCCGCAAGATGCTGCTCGCCATGACCAAGGATATCCGCGTCATCTTCATCAAGTTCTGCGACCGTCTGCACAATCTGCGCACCCTGTCGGCAAAGAGAGAGGACCGTCAGCGCGACATCGCGCTCGAGACAATGTACGTCTACGCCCCGCTTGCTCACCGCCTCGGTATGCAAAAGATCAAGCAGGAACTCGAGAACCTGTCGCTCTCCTACCTCGACCCGATCGGTTATAAGGAGATCAACGACTCGATCCGTCAGAAGTACGGGCAGAGCCAGGATCTGATCGAGAAGGCGAAGCAGATGATCGAAAAGCGTCTTTCCGAGAGCAACATCCGCTTTACGCTCGAGGGACGCGTCAAGACGGTCTACTCGATCTACCGCAAGATGTACAATCAGAACAAGAGTCTGGACGAGATCTACGACTTTTACGCGCTCCGGATCATCGTCGAGACCGAACTCGAGTGTTATACCGTTCTCGGCCTGATCCACGAGATGTTCAACTCGATCCCGGGACGGTTCAAGGATTATATTTCCACGCCGAAACCCAATATGTACCGCTCCCTGCACACGACGGTCATCGGGCACGACGGCATCCCCTTCGAGGTGCAGATCCGCACCTACGAGATGCATCAGGTGGCGGAATACGGTATCGCGGCGCACTGGAAGTACAAGTCGGGCGAGACCTCGAAAGAGGATATCGACGAGAAACTACGCTGGATCTCCAGTCTTCTGGAAGCCGACGACAGCACCCGCGATCCCGACGAGTTCATGCGTAGTTTCAAGACCGATATTTTCCACGACGAGACCTTCGTTTTCACGCCGAAAGGCGACGTGATCTCTCTGCCGCTCGGCTCGACGGTCATCGACTTTGCCTACGCGATCCATTCCGCCGTCGGGAACAAGATGGTTGGCGCGAAGATAAACGGTATGATCGTTCCGATCGACCGCGTGCCGCAGAACGGCGAGATCGTCGAGATCATCACCTCGAACGCCTCAAAAGGACCGAGCCGCGACTGGCTGAAGATAGTCAAGACCGGGGAAGCCAAGAACAAGATCCGTTCTTGGTTCAAGAAAGAACAGAGAGCCGAGAACATCGAACTCGGGAAAGCAGAGATCGACAAGGAACTCCGTCGTTACGGGCGTCCTTTTACCGAAGCAGAAAGGCTGCAGATCGTGGAGAACGTCTCGCACCGTCTCGGGATCC
>JAEEGL015932767.1_pt1 | contig 24274 bp, 16 predicted proteins | sample 9134231 | NCBI WGS metagenome assembly JAEEGL01 (sample SAMN16246548, study PRJNA631951) | gut metagenome | biome: gut microbiome; feature: rumen; material: fiber-attached | host: Bos | place: Iran: Karaj | collected 2018-10
GAGCGGTTTCCATACAATGTTACCAATACGCGATGCAAGGGGATTATTGTTATCGAAGTCCGATGCCCAGCTGGGCAAGGCACCATAATAGGATGTGCCCGACACACGGCCTGTCCAGTCGTCTAGCCATATGGCAGCGTCTGCCGCATGACCTGCAGAAAGGATGGCAGCATCACGATAAGGGGCAATAGAGAGTACTATGCTCTTACCTTCGCTGGCAACTTTCAGTTCGTCGCCTATGGTTGAGACAGCAAGATACTGAGGCGAAGATTTATCTAAGGTATAAATTCCGTTGTATTTGTTGTCATCTACACAGAAAACAGGCTGAAGTGTCTGTCTGTCCAACCAGCGCTGACCAATGATTCCGTTTTCGTATGGACTGGTTCCTGTCACAAAACAAGCGACAGAAGATGCCACGTCAGGCCCATCAAAAGGATACTCGGCCTGCGTGTACATACGCCCCTTTTCCATTAGGCGGGCAAAGCCCCCCTGCCCATAAAGAGGCGAGAATGCTTCGAGATAATCAGAACGCAACTGGTCTATCATGACATTCACTACCAAGCTGGGCACCTCAGACGCTGTTTGCGCCTCGGCTCCCATAATGGCAAGCAGTGCCATGAGCGACGTTATAAACCTATTCCCTTTTGGCGTCATTTTTTACTGTTTTTACGGTAATATAAGTAGTAACTTATAGGCCTTGTGAGCAAAGTTAGCGCCAAAGGTACAACTAATTTTCCGAATTCTTGTGGCATCCAAGGAGAAAATACCAAAAAAGTGGATAAAATTACAAAAAATACTGCGTGCCATAAGGTCTTCTTACGTTTATATGCCGCTTTTATCACCATTGGAAGTGCAACCAGCGCTATTGGATTCAAGACCCATATCTGCCAGTTACTATTCACCGCCGGATGCTCTGAGAAGAAGAACATAAAGAGTAACAACAAACCGGCTAAACCCTGCCCCAACAACAGCACTGCATCCCAAAGCCAGAATTGCCAATTAAACCAGCGCTCCAAGAGTAAAATAAGTACAGAAAAAGCCAACAGAATTGACATTGCCTGTATAGGCGATAAAGGAAATTCGGGCTCCACCTTTTGGGATTTCTTCTGTAAAAGAATTTCTTTCTCAATAACTAAAGGACGCTTGTCGTTGTTATCAGTATAAATTGAAGCATTTTCAGCATATCTAAGCATATACTCAGGAGCAAACATGGCGGCACGGGCACTTAGTGAAGTGTCTACAGCTACTCCTAAAAGAATATCGTTTCCTTCCTGAGCCCAAGGGTGCTCTTTTGTGTACTGATGCAACATTTGGCGATAAGAATATAGAGGGACACTGTCAGGGTAAACCACATGACCTTCTATACAATTTTCTATGGCATCTCTGACTTTGGTGGTGCAGTTATTGTAAAGAAAATTGTATCTGTATTGCCTGTTCTCAGGTTTACAGTCTTCCAGCATATTGGCATACAAACGGTTGGCCTCCTGAGGAGTTAGGTTCAACACTTGTGCTGTAATAGAGGAACCGCGTTCTTCATACTCACGAGTAAAATATTGCCAAGGGATGGGAACCACCATATAGTCACATTGTCCGCGAACAAAGCGCCAAATAAAATGAGGCTGTTTGAAAGAAAAGACTCCATAGTTGAAAACCACGTCCTCACCTGTTGTAAAGTTCTGAAGGCGAAGTGCCGTATGGCCATACAAAGCATATACCTCCTGACCAGGTGAACATGTAATCAAACTGGCCCTAATACTATCTAACTTCTGCGCATTCCCCCAAACCGCAAAAAGGAATATTAACAAAAATAAAAGCGTTCGTCTTAAAATCATGGCACAAAAGTAAGTCTTTTTTGTAAAAGGAAGTATCTTTTGACCATATTTTTGCTAAGGAATGTAAAACTTTCAGTTTTGTTGTTTTTAATCTCAACTAAAAAATGTACCTTTGCACCCGTGAAATTAATAATTGATATAGGCAACACCGTTGCTAAACTGGTAGCCTTTGAGGGAGAAGACCCCATAGAGGAGATAAAAACGAGTAATGAGACACTGGCTGCATTGCCAGCGTTTGCAAGCAAATACCACTTTGATTGCGGTATTGTGGGTTCTGTTATAGGTATCCCTGATACAGTGGAAGAGATGCTGACAAGCATGCCTTTTCCCATCCTGCGCTTTACACCAGACACCCCCATCCCCATCTGTAACAAGTACAAGTCACCATACACCTTGGGTTCCGATCGTCTGGCTGCAGCTGTAGGTGCCAGTATATTGAAACCAGGAAAGGATATCCTTATCATAGATGCAGGAACCTGTATTACATATGATGTGATAGATGCCAAGAAGAACTACTGGGGTGGTAATATAGCCCCTGGCATGCAGATGCGACTTCATGCCCTGCATGAGCACACGGTAAGGTTACCCTTAGTACAAGCTGAAGGCGAAGTGCCTGGTCTGGGATACAACACAGAAACAGCTATCCGCTCTGGCGTGCTGCGTGGTATGAAATACGAAATTGAAGGATACATCAAGTCTATGCGAGCCAAATACCCCAATCTGCTGGTTTTCCTCACAGGAGGCGACAAGATTAACTTCGACACAAACATCAAGAACAGCATCTTTGCTGACAAATTCATAGTTTCAAGAGGACTCAACAAGATATTAGACTACAATTATGATAAAATTTGGTAAAATAGGAGGCTTCATTTTGGTTTGCACTATGTGCACAAACGCTTGGGCACAAAGTAACGGAAGCAGTTCTTCTTACTCACGATTCGGCCTGGGTACCTTAGAAAACCAAGCCCAAGGCTTTAACAAGAGCATGGGTGGCGTAGGGCTTGGCTTCCGTGCAGGCGACCGCATAAATACACTAAACCCAGCCTCATATTCTGCTATAGACTCCACCACTATTTTGTTGGACGCAGGTATGACTGCGGGCTTTGGCAATATGAAACAGAACGGCAGTAGCGTTAATGTTTACCAGTGCAAACTGGATTATGTGAACATTGGCCTAAGACTGTACCGGAACCTGGGATTGTCAGTTGGTTTTATGCCATACACCACCATTGGATACGATTTTACCACCTCTGGTAAGGTCGCCAATGACCCTAACACTTTGCAAACCATTACCAGTATCACCAACTACAGTGGCGAAGGAGGTTTACACCAAGTTTATCTGGGTTTAGGGTACAAGGTGTTCAAAGAGTTGTCAGTAGGTGCAAACGCCAGTCTAATATGGGGCGATTACCAACACACTGTGGTGCAAACCTACTATACAGGTAGTTCCACATCAACAATTTATAGTGGCCTCAACTCTATAGAGGGAGCTGAAATAAGAACATGGAAACTGGATTTAGGTCTCCAATACCCTTTTAGACTGACAAAGAACGACGTACTAACCGTTGGAGCAACGGCAAGTATTGGTCATAAAATCAAGAGTGATGCTAGTATAATCCGATTTACAATCGAGCAGGTTGATGACTTAAAGGAAGACTCTGTACACAACGCTTTCGACTTACCGTACACATATGGCATCGGCGCGACCTGGAAGCATAAGGATAAGTTGGTGGTAGGAGTGGATTTCAAACAGGAAATGTGGGGAAACTGTTGTTCACCACAAATGATTTCTGTAGGAGGGGTTCCTCAATTCGTTTCCCAAACGGATACATACAAGAACAGATTTATTATTGCAGCAGGAGCCCAGTACACCCCCGATATTTATGGCAATCGCTACTGGAAACGTATTCAGTACCGGATGGGTGCCAACTACTCTTCACCATACCTGAAAGTTAACGGGGTGAACGGGCCAAAAGAATATTCTCTGACTGCAGGATTCGGCCTTCCCATCCCATTCTCAAAAAGGAGCTTTGGCAACAAAACCATGCTGAACGTAGGTTTTGAGTGGCTCAAACGCACACCCAGTGTTTCTAACCAGATTACAGAAAACTACTTCATGATAAACCTTGGTATCACCTTCAACGAGCCTTGGTTCATGAAATACAAGATTCGATAACTTAGTACACATAGATATTGAATTTACATAGAATCATAATTTTTTGCAGTCTGATAACCATTGTCGGCATCACCTTCTCATGCAGTCCCAGAGTGGAACATGTAGCAGAAGCCCTGAGCGAATCCGACTCACTCCTATTTATGCATGTAAGAGGGGTGAACACCTTTATATCAGATTCTGGCGTTATGCGTTACCACATGGTGGCCGAAGAGTGGGACATCTATAACGGGACAAGCGGGAAAGCACCCACATGGAATTTCTACAAAGGATTGCTAATGGAGCGTTATGACGAGAATTTCCATATTGATTTGTACATCCAGTCCGATACAGCCTGGCTGCATGAACAGCATCTGTGGGAACTGAGAGGACGAGTAGTGGTAAGAAACGTCCAAGGCGACGTGTTCCGCACAGAAGAGCTCTTCTGGGATTTGAACAAGCATGAAATGTGGAGCTATAAATACATACGCATTGTAACACCTGAACGTGAGTTGGAAGGAACAGAATTCCACAGCAACGAGCAAATGACACAATACTTTGTTAGCAATTCCTTAGGTGTATTCCCCATAGAAGAGAAAGAAAACGATAATGATAACGGGAACGCCTCCTCTCCCGTGGACGGGGGGAGCAATAACCCTGATGGAAACGAAAATGGAAATAAGAAGGATTCTGTTGTTATAAATGAAAACAGCAAGCCTCATGCTAAACAGATGAAGTTCCTGCCTGCTCCCGAAAAAAGATAGCCGCAAGCTAGAATTAACTTCAACTAAACAAATACATATAAACAATGTATACCGAAAGTACTCTCATCATAGAAACCCTGATAGCCCTACTGTTCTCGGCTTTCTTTTCCGGAATGGAGATTGCCTTTATTTCCAGCAGCAAGCTACGCTTTGAGATGGAACGCGAACAAAGGGGTTTCACTTCACGTCTCATAGACACTTTTTATCATCACCCCAACAGTTTTATATCTACACTGCTGGTAGGAAACAACATAGCTCTGGTCATCTACGGCATTCTGATGGCAAGGCTCATTAACACATTTATACTTATTCCCATAGGTATCCACCAAGAGGTGGGAGATTGTCCCAACGAAGTTGTTTGCCTTCTTGCCCAAACCATCATGAGCACATTGGTTGTTCTGGTAACTGGTGAATTTCTGCCTAAGACACTTTTCAAATTAAACCCCAACAGAATGATGAACGTCTTTGCCGTTCCTGCCTATATCTTCTATATTATACTGTGGCCTATCAGCAAGTTTACCTCTTCCATCAGCAAGTTATTGCTCAGGACATTAGGACAGAAGGTAAAGAAAGCCGAGAAAGAAAAGACCTTCACCAAGGTAGATTTGGACTATCTTATCCAAAGCAACATAGAAAATATTGAGGACGAAAAAGAAATAGAAGAAGAAATCAAAATCTTCCAGAATGCGCTGGGATTCAGCAATGTAAAAGTCAGAGACTGCATTGTGCCACGTACAGAAATAGATGCAGTAGATGAAGATACAGAGTTGCGCATACTAAGGGGGCATTTCATAGAAAGCGGGCACTCCAAGATTATTGTCTATAAAGGCGACATTGACAATATTACCGGTTACATACATACAGCTGAAATGTTCCGATTGAAAGAAGATGATGATTGGCGAAAAAGCATCAAGGAAATCCCCATCGTTCCAGAAACCATGAATGCCCAGAAACTCCTGAGCATTTTTACAGCAAAGAAGAAGTCTATTGCCGTGATTGTTGACGAGTTTGGAGGAACGAGCGGCATAGTTACGCTGGAAGATTTGGTAGAAGAAATCTTTGGAGAGATAGAAGATGAGCATGACAACACCAATTATGTGGCTCGCGATTTGGGCAATAACGAATATTTGCTCTCTGCCCGAATAGAGATAGCAAAAGCTAATGAATTGTTAGGACTCGACCTTCCGGAAAGTGATGAATATTTGACTGTTGGTGGACTCATTTTGCATGAGTATCAGAGTTTCCCAAAATTGAACGAAGTAGTGAAATTTGGTCAGTATGAGTTTAAAATCTTACAGAATACAACCACCAAAATAGAGCTTGTTCGACTGAAAGTTCTCAATTAACATCACTTTTTCCTTATTAAATAAGAGAGGTATAGATTTTTTTTTATACCTTTGTGCGCTAAATGTGAAAATAACAACAATAAAATAACAAAAAAACAAATGGCAACATTACAAAAAATTCGTAACAAGGGTAAGTTCCTCATTGGCGTCGTAGGCCTTGCCCTGTTCGCCTTCATTGCCGAGGAATTTGTACGTTCTCTCTCATATACACAGACGGAGAGACATCAGAGAATTGGCAAAATATATGGCGATAATGTCAACGTGCAGGACTTCAATGCATTGGTTGACGAGTACACAGACGTTATTAAGTTTACAAACGGACTGACCACGCTGACAGACGATCAGTTGTCTTCCATCCGTGATCAGGTTTGGCAGAATTATGTAAACCAGCAGATTATCGAGCACGAATGCGATAAGCTTGGTCTGACTGTTACTGATGCTGAGTTGCAGACCATCATCAGTACAGGTAAGAACCCCATGCTGGCACAGACTCCCTTCCGTAATCAGCAGGGTGCCTTCGACTTCAATCAGCTCAAGCAGTTCCTGAGCCAGAAGGACGAAGTGATGAACAGTGCGGAAATGGGCTCAGAGGTTAAGGAACAGTATATGCAGATGTATAACTACTGGAAGTTCATTGAGAAGAACATCCGTCAGCAGACACTGGCTCAGAAGTATCAAGCCCTGTTGTCAGGTACCATTATCAGCAATCCTATTGCTGCCAAGGCAAGTTTCGAAGCTCGCAACAATGAAAGTGAGATTCTCTTGGCTGCGCTACCTTACACTAGTGTTAAGGATGCCGACATTACCGTTGAGGATGCCGACCTGAAGGCCAAGTACAATGAGATGAAGGAGATTTTCCGCACTACTCAGGAAACTCGTGACTTCAAGTACATCGATATCCCAGTTGTTGCAAGTCAGGCAGACAAGGATGCTCTGAAGAAGGAAATGGAAGGCTATGCTCAGGCTTTGAACGAAGGTGCTGACCCAGCAAAGACTGTTCGTGAGGCTGCAAGCCAGGTATCTTACAGTGCTCTGCCCATCAGCAGCAAGACTCTGCCCCACGATGTTGCAGAACTGCTGGATTCAATGGCCGTAGGGTCACAGGTTGGACCTTTTGTACACGAGCATGACAATACCATCAACATTGTCCGTCTTATCGATAAGGTAAGCCGTCCCGACTCAGTTGAGGTTCGTCAGATTGCAGCTCCTGGCAAGGATATGGAAGCAGCTGAAAAGACTGCTGATTCTATCATGAATGCTCTTGCAGCAGGTGAAAACTTCGACTCAATTGCCAAGAAGTACAACCAGCCTGCAGAAAAGAATTGGATTGTAAGCGCTCAGTATGAGGGTCAGATGTTGGACGAGAACAACCGCAAGTTCATCAACACTCTTTCTACCGCTGCTGTAGGCTCTAACAACAAGATTGTTCTGGATGGTCAGGGTGTTGTCATTGCCCAGGTTACTGACAAGCGCAACATGATTAACAAATATAATGTAGCTGTTATCAAGCGCGCTATGGACTTCAGCAAAGATACCTATAACAAGGCATTTAACGACTTCAGTAGTTTCCTTGCCGGAAATCCCAAGGCCGAGGACATCGAGGCTAATGCTTCAAAGGCTGGTTACACTGTCCAGACTCGTACAATGTCAAGCACAGAACATACAGTTGCTGGTGTTCACAGCACTCGTGAGACACTGCGTTGGATTTTTGACGAAAAGACTAAGATCGGTGATGTTTCTCCTCTCTATGAGTGTGGTGATAATGACCATCTTCTGGTTGTAATGCTTACAGGCATCCATCCTAAAGGTTACATGAACTGGGATGACGAGCAGGTTAAGACTTACCTGACCAGCGAGGTTCAGAAGGACAAGAAGGCTGCCAAGCTTCAAGAGAAGATGCAGGCTGCCAAGAGCATTGCCGACGTAGCCAAGATGGAAGGTGCTGTTACCGATACCGTTAAGCACATAAACTTTGCAAGTAACGCCTTCATTTCTAAGGTTGGTAACAGTGAGCCCGTTCTGAGCGGTTCTGTAAGCACAGCCAAGAAGGGTGACTTCAAGTCAGGCCTCAAGGGTAACGGTGCTGTTTACGCATATCAGGTTCTCAACCAGACCAAGACAGATGCCAAGTTCGATGCTAAGCAAGAGAAGCAGCAGGCTGCTCAGATGAGTATGCGTGCCCTCAGTGCTTTCACCAACGAACTTTACCTGAAGGCTGATGTTCAGGATAAGCGTTACCTCTTCTATTAATAAGAATAATTACAACATAATAATATAAGAGAGGGTGCTTCAATTGAAGCACCCTCTCTTCGTACATTCCTCTTCCGTCTGAACAAACCGTCCGAAAATAGAATCTGAAGTCACCCTTTGGTTAGGGGAAAAAACAGAGACTTAACTCACAGCATTTAGCATGTAAATTTGACCTATTTGCTCTTGGCTACTTTAACAACTTGACTTTGAGGTTTTTTATCATGTCTTCTGTCATGCGGTCCAAATCGTACTCTGGTTTCCATCCCCATTCCTCACGTGCACAGGAGTCATCCATCTTGTTGGGCCAACTGTCGGCAATGGCTTGCTTGATGGGCTCTGGTTTGTAAACCATCTTAAAGTTGGGATAGAACTTACAGATGGCGTGATAAATAATCTCAGGGTCGAAACTCATGGCCGTAATATTAAAACTGTTTCGATGCTTGAGCTTGCTAGGGTCTGCCTCCATGATGTCTATCATAGCCTTCTGAGCATCGGGCATGTACATCATATCCATGTAGGTGCCCTTCTTAAGAGGGCAGACAAAGTTTTCGCCCTTAACAGCAGCGTAATAAATTTCTACGGCATAGTCGGTAGTTCCGCCACCAGGCAGACTAAGGTGACTGATTAGGCCGGGAAAGCGTACGGAGCGGGTATCTACGCCAAAGCGAGTGAAGTAATAGTCGCTGAGCAACTCACCTGTAACCTTGGTAACGCCATAGATGGTGTTGGGACGCTGGATGGTGTCCTGGGGGGTGTTGTCGTGCGGTGTGCTGGGACCGAATGCTCCAATAGAGCTGGGGGTGAAGACAGCACAGCCAAAAAGACGGGCTACCTCCAGACAGTTCACCAATGAGCCGATACCTACGTTCCATCCAAGCATAGGATTGAGCTCTGCTGTGGCGCTGAGGATGGCTGCCAGATTGTAAATGGTATCGATGTTGTACTTCTTGACAGCTTCTGCTATCTGCATAATCTGTGTGGAGTCTATGCGTTCAACGGGACCGCGTTCGTAGATCTCGCCCTTGAGTGGACGAAGGTCGGAAGCAACAACGTTGACATCGCCATAGATGTCCCTAAGATTGCGGGTGAGCTCAGAACCTATCTGACCTCCTGCTCCCACAATGAGAATTCTTTTCATATTCTAGATTTAAATTTAAAGACCCTCTCTAACTCCCCCTCTAAGGGGAGGACTTTTTTCGTAGGGTAAATTATTTTAATTGCCATTCTCTTCCCCTCCCCATAGAATGAGAGGGTTGGGGAGAGGGTCTTTTTTATTTTTCTATTTCGTTTCTTACTTTCTTAAATGCCTCAATGCACTTGTCGAGATGCTCACGTTCATGAGCAGCACTGATCTGAACGCGGATGCGAGCCTGTCCCTTTGGTACTACAGGATAGTAGAAGCCAGTAACGAAGATACCTTCTTCCTGCATCTTTGCAGCGTACTGCTGGCTCTTTGCAGCGTCGTAAATCATAACAGCGCAGATGGCACTTTCAGAGGGCTTGCAGTCGAAACCTTCCTCGTGCATACGACGCAGGAAGTAGTCGGTATTGGCGTGCAACTTGTCTTGCAACTCGTTGGTCTCGCTCATCATCTCAAACATACGGATACCTGCGGCAACCAAGCCAGGAGCCATGGAGTTAGAGAAGAGGTAGGGACGGCTGCGCTGGCGCAACATATCGATGATCTCCTTCTTGCCGGTTGTGAATCCACCCATAGCACCACCGAAGGCTTTACCCAGGGTGCCGGTAAGAATCTCTATTTTGCCGCGCAGGTTGTAACGTTCGGTAACACCACGCCCCGTTTTACCCACAACACCAGCACTGTGACTCTCGTCGACCATAACCATAGCATCGTATTTCTGAGCCAGCTCATAAATCTTGTCCAAAGGACAAACATTACCGTCCATAGAGAACACGCCGTCTGTTACGATGATACGGAAGCGGTTCTTCTGTGCTGCTTTCAACTGCTCCTCAAGGTCGGCCATATCAGCATTGGCATAACGATAGCGCTGTGCCTTGCAAAGGCGAACACCGTCTATGATGGAAGCGTGGTTGAGAGCATCGGAGATGATGGCGTCCTCATCGGTAAGCAGGGGCTCGAACACACCACCGTTGGCATCGAAACAAGCTGCATAAAGGATAGTATCTTCTGTGCCGAAGAACTCGCTGATCTTCTGCTCCAGTTTCTTGTGAAGGTCCTGACAGCCACAGATGAAACGTACACTGGCCATACCAAAGCCACGTGCATCCATCCCCTTTTTGGCAGCCTCGATAAGCTCCTTGTTACCAGCAAGCCCCAGATAGTTGTTGGCACAGAAATTAAGGCACTTCTTTCCCTTGACCAGAATCTCAGCACCCTGAGGACTTTCAATGATACGCTCGTTCTTGTACAGACCAGCTGCTTCAATCTCAGCCAGTTCCTTCTTCAGATGTTCTTGAAATTTTGTATACATAATTATATGTTTTAAAAGTTATTCCCTACAGTAAAAACCTATGTTTTCTCCTTAGTTTTTCCCCTTAGTTGGTTAGCTCAGGCATGCAAAGTTACGTTTTTTCTGAATACGTTGTTATCATTATGATAACTTTTTTTCTTTTTTTAGATATTTTCCTGTGTAGCTATGCTTGCATTTTGCTATTTCCTCGGGTGTTCCGCATGCCACAATGTTGCCTCCGGCCTCTCCTCCTTCGGGTCCAAGGTCAATGACATAATCGGCACACTTGATGACCTCCAAATTATGCTCTATAATAATAATGGTATGGCCGCGTTCTATCAGGGCATCAAAGGAAGCCAGCAGTTTCTTAATGTCGTGGAAGTGCAGTCCCGTGGTGGGTTCATCAAAGATGAAGATGGTGGGCTGCTGCTTTTCCATACCTAAATAATAGGCCAACTTCACACGCTGGTTCTCACCACCTGAGAGGGTAGAAGACGACTGCCCCAACTTAATGTACCCTAATCCTACATCCTGCAAGGGTTTCAGCAGGGCAATAATTTTCTTCTGCTTATGCTCCGTGAAGAATTCTATAGCCTGATTGATGGTCATATTAAGTACATCGTTGACATTCTGTCCCTCGTAGCGAACCTCTAAGATGTCGTGCTTGAAGCGTTGGCCGTGACAGCTTTCGCACTCCAGTACGAGGTCGGCCATAAATTGCATCTCTACTGTAATGGTTCCTTCTCCCTTACATTCTTCGCATCTTCCGCCATCGGTATTGAAACTAAAGAAGGCTGGGGTGAAGCCCATCTGCTTGGCAAGCGGTTGGTTGGCAAAGAGTTTCCTGATTTCGTCCCATGCCTTGACGTAGGTAACGGGATTGGAGCGTGTGCTTTTACCAATGGGGTTCTGATCCACGAACTCTATATGTCGTACCATATCCATATCGCCCTTCAGCTCAAGGAATTCACCTGGCCGTTCTGCCACCTCATCAAAGTGGCGTTTCATGGCGTTGTAGAAGATGTCGCGCACAAGTGAACTTTTGCCGCTTCCGCTGACGCCTGTAACACATGTGAGCACATTTAACGGGAATTGTACATCTATGCCCTTAAGGTTGTTGGCTCGAGCGCCCTTTACCTCTATATAATTATTCCAAGGACGACGGGAGACTGGCACCTCTATGCGGTCTTCTCCACAAAGGAATGCCAGCGTATGGGAAGAGAGACCTTTATCGTTTTTGTTTTCGTTTTTGTTTATCAAATCCGGTTCCCCTTGCCAAACAACATTTCCGCCAAGGCGTCCAGCCTCTGGACCAATATCTATAATCCAATCTGCTGCACGCATAATGTCCTCATCGTGTTCCACTACAATTACTGTGTTTCCTAAATCACGTAATTCCTTCAGGACGTAAATCAATCGGTCCGTATCCCTGCTGTGAAGCCCAATACTGGGTTCATCCAAGATATAAAGACTGCCCACCAGACTGCTGCCAAGAGAGGTTGCCAGATTAATGCGCTGACTTTCTCCGCCAGAAAGCGAGTTGGAAAGACGATTCATGGTAAGGTAACCCAAGCCAACATCCAAGAGGAAGTGCAGGCGGTTCTTTATCTCAGTAAGAATACGATTGGCAATTTGCTGTTCGTGCTCTGTAAGTTGCAGGTTCTCTATCCAAGGTAGCAACTCTGTGACGGGCATTTCTACTAGTTCAGAGATGTTCTTGCCACAAATCTTAACGTAGCCGGCTTCAGGTTTCAAGCGTGTACCATGACACTTAGGGCATGTGGTCTTACCTCTGTAGCGGGCCAGCATCACGCGGTTCTGAATCTTGTATTGTCCCTGACGGAGCATCTCAAAGAATTCATCTATGCATAGCATACCCCATTCCTTTTCCTCAGGTGCCAGATTCCAATCCTTTGGAATCTGAATGCCATCTTTGCCCTTGGGCTCGTGCTGAATGGGACTTCCGTGCCAAAGCCAGTCCTTCTCGTCCTGTGTCAACTCAAAGTAAGGCTTAAAGATAGGGAAACCGCGTTCTGAGTTAAAGCGGATAAACCAATTCTTCCATTCAGCCATCTTCTCGCCTCGCCAACAGACAACAGCTCCGTCGTAAACGCTTAGGGCACTGTTGGGGATAACCAGATGTTCATCTATACCCATAATCTTTCCAAATCCTTCGCACTCGGGACAAGCTCCGGCAGGCGAATTAAAGGCGAAGAGATTGTCGGATGGTTCCTCGAAGGTCATGCCATCAGCCTCAAAACGTGTACAGAATAGTACTGTTTCTTTATCGGGCAAATATCGCAGCATCATATCGCCCCCACCTTCGTAAAAGGCTGTCTCGGCTGAATCAACCAGTCTACTTATAACATCCTTCTCATTCTTGGCAGACAGGCGGTCTACTACCAGGTAAACTTCGTCTTTTTCTTTAGGCTGGTATTCGTCAATCCTAACCACCTCACCATTCACCAGCAATCGACTGAATCCCTGCTGGGTGAGAACGCTCACGTGGGATTTTGGTTTACATAGCACCATAAATTTGGTACCTTCTTTGTGAGCCAGCATACTTTGAACCACATCCTCAGTAGTATGCTTTTTGACTTCTGTTCCGCTGATGGGACTAAATGTGTGGCCTATCCTGGCGTACAGTAAGCGCAGGTATTCATAAATCTCTGTGCTGGTACCGACCGTGCTTCTGGGGTTACGGCTGGTCACCTTCTGCTCTATGGCTATAGCTGGTGGAATGCCCTTGATGTAATCACATTCAGGCTTGTTCATACGACCCAAGAACTGCCGGGCGTAAGCAGAGAGACTCTCCACATATCGCCTTTGTCCTTCGGCATATAGAGTATCAAAAGCAAGACTGCTCTTGCCGCTTCCACTTAAGCCAGTAATGACCACCAATTTTCCGCGTGGAATTTCCAAGTCAATGTTCTTCAGGTTGTTAACCCTTGCTCCCTTTATCTTAATGGCGTTATTCATGTTTACGGTTTACGGTTGTTGACGTTAATAATTTTCAACTTTCAACTTTCAATTTTCAACTCTCAACTCTCAACTTTATTTGGTAATTTCCCCGCACAGATTGCTATTCATCATCTCCTGAATCTTTTCCTTTGGCAGTTTGTGCCCCAAAAGGAACATCAATTTGGTAATAGCGCATTCAGGCGTGCTATCGTAACCGCTTACTACACCAGCTTCCAGAAGTGGCAGGCTTGTCTCATAAAGACCCATGTGAACGCTTCCGGCCTGACACTGGGTTATATTCACTAACAGAAGTCCGCGGCTGTTGGCATCACGCAGTTCCTCTTTGAACCATTTTAGCTGAGGAGCATTTCCTGCACCAAAGGTTCTGATAACCACCGCTTTCAGACCAGGAATGTTGAGCACAGAATGTACCAGACTTCGTTGAATACCTGGGAAGAGCGTAAGAACCACCACGTTTGGATCTACCAGATAATGAGGTTTAAAGGGCTTGGTAGAGTCGGCCTTACGGATTGCCGTCTCGTTGAACTTTATTTGCATACCTGCTGTAGCCAAATCGGGATAATTGAACGAGCGGAAGGCATTGAACTGCTCTGCATTTATCTTTGTAGTTCTGTTGCCTCGCATGAGTTTCTCTTTAAAAAAAATGCAGACCTCTGGCACTATGGGGGTGCCGTCTTCATGTTGTGCCGCAGCTATCTCGATGGCTGTAATAAGATTTTCTTTTCCGTCGGTCCGTATTTTTCCTATGGGCAGTTGTGAGCCGGTTAGAATAACGGGTTTCCCCAGATTCTCCAGCATAAAACTCAGTGCTGAAGCTGTATAGGCCATTGTGTCAGTTCCGTGCAAAATGACAAATCCGTCAAACAGATTGTAATTGCTGTCTATTATCTTTACCAGACGCGACCAATGTTCCAATCCCATATCGCTGGAGTCAATGGGAGGGTCGAAAGTGAAGGCGTGAATTTTATAATCAAAGCGCTTCAGTTCAGGGACTTCATCTAAGAGAAGGTGAAAGTTGAAATTCTCCAAAGCGCCCGTCTCAGCATTCTCTCTCATACCTATTGTACCTCCTGTATATATAAGGAGGACGCTGGGTCTATGTGTCTTAACTGTGCTCATTCTTTAAGAAATTGTTTACAAAGGTACGAATAAGCGAGAGAAGAACAAAAGAAAAGCTTGTTTTTTCTTTTTTATTCCGAGCGAAAGTACTTTCGAGACAAGTTCTCAAATGTATGAATAAGCGAGCGAAATACAAAAGAAAAGTGTCTTTCTTTTTATTTCCGAGCGAAAGTAGCTTCGACAATAGTCAAAATAAAAAAAAGAATGCGTATTATTAGAAGATGTATAGAAAATTTTTTGTATTTTTGTACCGATATGAAGAACAAATGGTTTATTCTGCTGCTTTTTATGGCAGTATCAGCAGTTGCTCAGAACCCCAAAAGGGAGTTCAGGGGAGCATGGATTCAAAGTGTTAACGGACAGTTTCAGGGCATGAGGCGTGACCGTATGCAGCAGATGCTGACGAGTCAGCTGGACGACCTTCAAAAAGATGGTATTAACGCCATCTTCTTTCAGGTAAGATGTGAGGGTGATGCCTTGTATCCCAGCGAATTGGAGCCTTGGAGCCGCTATCTGACTGGGCAGCAGGGAACGCCCCCCAATCCTTATTGGGATCCTCTGCAATGGATGGTTGATCAATGCCATGCCAGAAATATGGAACTGCATGCTTGGATAAACCCTTACCGTGCAAAAACCAAAGGTACTACGGCTTTGGCCAATACCCATGAGTATTTCCGTCATCCCAATCATTTCTTTGATTATGACGGACTGATGCTCTTCGACCCTGGTTATCCTGAGAACCGCAACTACATTTGTCAGGTGGTGTGTGATATAGTCAGTCGATACGATGTTGATGGCATCCATATTGATGACTACTTCTATCCTTACCCTGTAGCCGGTATTGCTATTCCTGATGATAACTCATATGCACTTTATGGTAAGGGAATGGACCGGGCTGAATGGCGTAGGCAGAATGTGAACCAGTTTATTCAGCAGATGTGTCTTCAGATTAGAAAGGTAAAGCCGTGGGTTAAGTTTGGCGTATCTCCTTTCGGTATTTATCGTAACCAGTCGAATGATCCCAATGGAAGTGCTACCAATGGTTTACAGAATTATGATGACTTGTATGCCGATGTACTTGCTTGGGTTGAGAACGGTTGGGTTGACTACAATCTTCCACAACTTTATTGGGAAATTGGTCATAAGACAGCAGATTATGAGACGTTAATTAACTGGTGGAGTGCTCATGCCGGTAAACGCCCTCTTTATATAGGGCAAGATGTACTGCGTAGCGTAAAGTCTCCCGACCCTCAGAATCCTGCTTCTCATCAGATGCCTCGTAAGTATATGCTTCAGCGCAGTTTGCCCGGTATCTTTGGCAGTTGTCAATGGTATGCTGCTGCATTATGCGAGAATCCAGGAAATTACCAAACGATGCTTCGTCAGGTTTATCACAGCACACCAGCGCTTCAGCCTAAGATGCCATGGATTGATAAAAAGGCTCCTGGTAAACCCAAAAAGGCGGCTATTGTGTGGACAGAGGATGGACCTCTCCTTTTTTGGACAGCCCCTAAGGCCAAGACCATTATGGATGAGGCTATACAGTATGTGGTATACCGTTTCAAAAAAGGCGATAAAATAAACTTAGAGGATCCCTCTCATATTTTTTGTATTACACGTGAGACGAACCTTCCTCTCACATTTCAGAATGGAAATACACCTTACGTTTACGTAATAACAGCTCTGGATCATTTGCAAAACGAATCTAAGGGCGTAAAGAAGAAAGTTAAATTATGAAAACAAGTAAGATCCTATACCTCTGCCTGCTATTTCCCGTTTTCTGTTCTTGTGGTGACAATAAGGACCAGAAAGATGGGCAGAACACCCTAACTACAGAACAGCAGGCTAGTGTGCACAGAATGAAGGATTATGACCTTACTGACAGTGTAACAATGGGAAACCATTTATTTGTGTACACCATTCATCGTGAAGCAGATGATTCGCTGAAAGCTGTAGTCGATGAGAATGGCGATAAGTATGTGGATAATTATTACGACCTAACTATCCTCCGCGATGGCACAAGTTTCTTCCGTCGCCGTTTTACCAAACTGTCTTTTGGTAATCAGTTGGATGAAAGTTTCCGCAAGAACGGAATCCTTGATGGTTTCCGCTATATGTCGGCTAAAGAGGGAATGCTCACCTTTGGTGTATGCGTAAGCTTTCCAGAGAGTGATATGTCAGAGCCCTTTGTGCTGACTGTCGGTCCAGACGGAAGTTTTACTTTAGAGCCGGATACAACTCCAGATATAGAGGAAACAGAAGATACGTCAGTTTGAAAAGAACTTGGCTACATCTATCATGCCGGGCAGTACAATATCTGCACCGGCATTCATTAACACCTCATCTGCCAAAGGTCCTGTATTAGCAGCTATAGTAAAGATTCCTGCAGCGTGGCCAGCTTCTACACCCAAAGGCGCATTCTCCACAACAATGCCTTCTTCTGGTTTTATGCCAGCCTTCTGTAATCCTTTCAGATAAGGTTCGGGGTAAGGCTTTCCTAACTTAACATCAAAGCCTGTTACCATTAAATTTTGGTGGAAAAAACCAGGGTAGCTTCTTTCTAATCTGTCCAATAGAGAAGTCTGAGCACTACCTGTTACCAAAACAATCTTCAGTCCTTTAGCTTTAACTGCCTGTAGGGCTTCCAAGGCTCCATGCATAGGTTTGGCCTCAGGGCAGGTATTAAAAACTTTGCTCTTAGCCTCATAGATAAGATGTTTTTCTTCTTCTGTGGCATCCCTACCCCAGAAGCGCTGTGCCAGCATGTTAATGGTGGCACTACCTGTTCGACCTTCGTTCATGTAAACCTCCTCGTGAGTCATTGCCAGACCGTATTTCGTCATGGCATGACTCCATGCATAAACATGATTTGGCATACTGTCAAACAGCACGCCATCCATATCAAACAGGACGGCCTTCAGCCGTCCCGTTAGTCCTTCTCTATAATTAACCATTAAGCCTTGCTTTAATGGCTTCTGTCTCTTTCTCGTATCCTGGTTTACCAAGCAAGGCAAACATATTCTTCTTGTAAGCCTCAACACCAGGTTGGTTGAAGGGGTTCACGCCCAATACCAAGCCGCTGATACCACAAGCCTTCTCGAAGAAGTAGATCATCTGTCCCAGGTTATACTCGTCCAAACGGGGAACGATAAGACGCATATTGGGAACACCGCCATCAACGTGAGCCAACTGAGTACCCAACTCTGCCATCTTGTTTACCTCATCTACACGTTTGCCAGCCAGGAAGTTCAGGCCGTCCAGATTCTCCTCGTCGCTGGGGAAGAGCAACTTGTGCTCAGGCTCCTCAATACTTACCACAGTTTCAAAGATGCTGCGCTCACCTTCCTGAATCCACTGACCCATAGAATGAAGGTCGGTGCTGAAGTCAACGGCTGCGGTAAAGATACCCTTACCGTCCTTACCCTCAGATTCTCCGTAAAGTTGCTTCCACCATTCGTTCATGAAGTGAAGTTTGGGCTGGAAGTTTACCATAATCTCAATCTTCTTACCTTCCTGATACAGTGCGTTACGAACAGCAGCATACTGAGCACAGATGTTTTCGTTGAAGGGAACATTGGCAGCAGTAGCCAATTCCATATCAGCAGCCCCCTTTACCAACTTGGCTATATCGAAGCCTGCAATAGCAATGGGTAACAGACCAACTGGTGTTAGCACACTGAACCGACCGCCTACGTTATCGGGAATGATGAAACTGGTATAACCCTCCTTGTCAGCACAAGTGCGGGCTGCGCCACGCTTGGCATCAGTGATAGCTACGATAACCTTACGAGCCATCTCCTTGCCGCGCTGTTCTTCGCACTGTTTCTTCAGCAGACGGAAAGCTAAAGCTGTCTCGGTGGTAGTACCGCTCTTGCTGATGTTGAGAACGCCAAACTTCTTGTCCTTCAAGTATTCTGTCAGTTCATACAGGTAGTCCTCACTAATGTTGTTTCCAGCAAACAGGATGGTTGGGTTCTCTCCGTTGTTTGTCAGCCACTGGAAGCTGTTGCTCAACGCCTCAATAACAGCACGGGCACCTAAGTACGAACCACCGATACCAGCAACAACTACGGTGTCACAGTTGTCGCGCAGAGTTTGAGCACACTCCTGCAGTTCAGTCATAAATTCAGCACTAATGCTGCTGGGCAGATGTAACCAACCCACATAATCGTTACCAGCACATGTCCCATTCTCCAAAGCCTGTTGAGCTTCTGTCACTTTGCCTTCGAAGGCTGCTACTTTTTCAGCACTAACTAATGCCTTTGAAATGTCTAATTTAATCATAATATGTTACCTTTTTAACCTTTGTTTATACCTTATATAATATATAATAAGAGAGGTGTTAGCTTAGTACCTCACATAGTTTCTTTATCTCTTTGTCTGGACGAGCCCGCTCATATAGGATGTTGTAAACCGCATCTACAATGGGCATATCTACACCCACATGGTGTATGATGTCCTTCATACATTTACAGCCATAGTATCCTTCGGCCACCATTTCCATTTCCAACTGAGCGCTTTTTACACTGTAGCCTTGTCCAATCATCGTACCAAATACGCGGTTACGGCTAAAATGAGAGTAGCCCGTGACTAGAAGGTCACCCATGTACACTGTGTTGGTGATATTTCGTTCAATGGGGTAGATGGTATTAAGGAAACTCTTCATCTCACGTGCTGCATTGCTCATGAGAACTGCCTGAAAATTGTCGCCGTATTTCAACCCATGACAGATGCCGGCTGCTATAGCAAATACATTCTTAAGAACCGAAGCGTATTCAATTCCTATAACATCGTTGCTGGTACTAGTCTTTACATAATCGCTTGCCATCATTTGGGCAAAATCTTGAGCTTTCTTTTGGTCGGCACACCCAATAGTCAGATAGGTCAAGCGGTTCATGGCAACTTCTTCTGCATGGCTAGGACCGCCTATTACAGCAAGATTCTCCTCAGGTACATTGTAAACTTGATTGAAATAATCTGAGCATATTACATTTTCATCTGGAACAATACCCTTAATGGCTGTAACAATGAATTTATTGTCCATCCGGGTATAGAGCTTTCTCAGATGGCCTTTCAGATAAGGCGAAGGAGTGACAAAAATAAGCGTATCAGCCTTTTCCACCACTTCGTTAATATCACTACTGAAGTGAATCCTGTTTATGTCGAACAGAACACTTGTCAAATAGGCTGGGTTATGCTTAAGACGCTTGAAATCCTCTATTCGGTCATCTCTGCGCAGATACCACCAGATGTTGTCGTTTTTCTCCAACAGCATCTTGGCAATAGCTGTTGCCCAGCTACCTCCACCTAATACGGCTATTTTTCCTAAACTGTCCAAGTCGCTATCGTTTCTTGGCTGGGTTTCTCAACTTCCAGCTTATATTTCTTAACTATTTCTATTATCTGCTGTTGAATCTTGGCAGGAGCTACACCTTGCAGTGTTGCCACCAGATTGTATCCAGCTTTACGCAGAATGGGAATAATCTCTGCGGGGACACCTTTATCTAAGAATAATTCGTCCTTGTCGCGAGGAGCCTTCACCTCGGGTTTCATTTGGGGAAAGAGCATTACCTCGCCGATTTGGAACTTACCTGTCAGGAGCATTACCAAACGGTCAATGCCAATGCCGATACCGAAAGTAGGAGGCATACCGTATTGCAGGGCACGCAAGAAATCCTGATCAATAATCATCGCCTCATCATCGCCCTTCTCAGAGAGACGCATTTGTTCCTTGAAGCGCTCTTCCTGGTCGATAGGGTCGTTCAACTCCGAGTATGCGTTTGCCAACTCCTTCCCGTTCACCATCAACTCAAAGCGCTCGGTCAATCCTGGCTTAGAGCGGTGCATCTTGGTCAGGGGCGACATCTCAACTGGATAGTCTGTAATGAAGGTCGGCTGGATGAATGTTCCCTCGCAGGTCTCGCCAAAGATTTCATCAATCAGTTTACCCTTTCCCATTGTTTCATCCACCTCAATGTTCAGTTTCTTGGCCACTTCGCGAATCTCGTCCTCATTCATGGGATAGAGGTCGTAGCCTGTCTTCTCCTTGATGGCATCCAGGATAGGAAGACGGCGGAAAGGAGCCTTGAACGAAATCACCTTGCCGTCAATCTCTACCTCGGGCTTACCGTTTACGGCTGTGCAAATCTGCTCAAGCATATTCTCGGTAAAGCCCATGCCCCAGTTCAGGTCCTTGTAGCTGATATACAACTCCATGCAAGTAAACTCGGGGTTGTGGGTCTTGTCCATACCCTCGTTGCGGAAGTTCTTGCCCATTTCGTATACGCCCTCAAAGCCACCCACAATCAGGCGCTTCAGGTACAATTCCGTAGCGATACGCATATACATATCTTGGTTCAAAGCATTGAAGTGCGTCATGAAGGGTCGGGCTGTAGCACCACCGGGGATGTTCTGCAGGATGGGAGTGTCTACTTCTGTATAACCGGCATCGTCTAGAATCTTACGCATGGTGCGGATGATGGTAGCACGCTTCAGGAAGGTTTCCTTTACGCCTGCATTTACAATCAGGTCCACATATCGCTGGCGATATCTGAGTTCAGGATCATCAAATGAGTCGAACACATTTCCCTCAGCATCCGTCTTTACGATAGGTAGTGGCTTCAAACTTTTGCTCAGTACCGTCATCTCCATCACGTGAACGCTTATTTCACCCGTTTTGGTACGGAAAACATAACCTTTTACACCGATGAAGTCGCCCAAGTCGAGGCACTTCTTAAATACGATGTTATAAAGGTCTTTGTTTTCGTCAGGGCAAATGGCATCGCGCTGCACATACACCTGTATACGTCCCTTAGAGTCTTGCAACTCTGCAAAAGCAGCCTTACCCATGATGCGCTTGCTCATGATACGGCCAGCCACACTTACCACGGGACTGTTTTCTGGTGTTGCTGTCTCGCGTACATCATTTCCTTCTTCATCTTTGCCGATTACGGGAAGGTCTACAAAGTCCTTAACGATGTCTGTGCTCCATGCTGTAACAGGATATTCTGCTGCGGGGTAGGGGTTGATACCCAGGTCGCGTAACTGTTGCAAATTATTTCTGCGAACAATTTCCTGTTCGCTCAGTTCCAATATATTCATCTTTTGCCTTTAATCTATAACCATTAACCTTTTATTAAGCGGCTGCAAAGGTACAACATTTCTTGCAAATCCCCAACTATGTTGGGGGAAAATCTTATTTTACTACCTTCTTGTTACCTACAACGTAAATACCCTTCTTTAATTGAGAGTTGAGATTTGAGGGTTGAGAGTTGACTTTTCGTCCGCTAAGGTCGTAGATTCCGTTCCCGTTCCCGTTCCCGTTCCCGTTATCGTTCCCGTTATCGTTGACGTTTCTAATGCCATCAGTATCCACCTTGTACATTTTCTTATTCATGATGATGAAGTCAAAGTTCAGGTCTTCATTCATACTTGCAATGCCTCCGTTTTGCAGAACCCATCCTCTGATAGGGCTCCATCCTTGGTATCCGTTTTGCTTGGCAGCAATTTTTACGGTATAATGGCCATCTTCCAACTCTTTGGACAAATGGCCACTGAAATCGTATGATATGTTGGGTAGCCAAGATAAATACTTAAGTACTGTGCCTACTCTCTGGGTCTCTCCAAATTCGGTTATCAGTTGGCCCATTTCATCATAGACAACCATAGAGAACACACCATTGAATGGGGTATCTCCCAAATTAAGGACGTTGACCATTTGCATATTTATGTGCCTAGTATCAGGGTCGAAAGCCGTTACCTGCATATCCGTAACCTGAATATTGGCATAGAATTCGGGCAAGGGTGTAGGGTAGATAACCTTACCATCTTCTAGCCTGAAAGGGATGAATAAATCTTCCCCCTGGTATCCAGTTACGATTCCCCACTCCAAGTACCCGTTTTGGTTAGCAACCAAATATAGGCGATATGCACCGTCGTTCAAATAGTCGGGCAATTGCCCTTCAAAAGTGATGGCGTAAGGTTGATAGTACCCTTGTTCCAAACCGTCGATGTAGTATACATTGCCAAAATGTTGCAGGATATTACCTTCTTCATCAGCTACTGCCATTTTTAGCCATCCGGTAAAAGGCTTTTTTGCAGCGTTTTTTGGTTCTGTGATGCGCAGTGCCATAGACCGACCATTCTCCTCCTCTCCAACATTGGTAAGTTCGTTTACTTGCATTTTGGGCGTATATTTTTCTGTAATGGTACTAACCGTAAGGACTTTGGGTGACGGATATGTCACCGTTTCATACTTATTGCTGTCATCTGCCTTGCTTCGTATAATTAAAGTATAGTCACCCTCTGCAATTTCGTTAGGTAAGGTTCCATCCACATTGAGAGTTCTCAGACCATAGCAGAACGAGACATTGTCCAGTCCTTGTGATCCTACCAGTATTTCCTTTTGGTTAGCGTCTCGCAGATAAAAATATATTCTGCCAACAAATGCTTTGTAGCTATAGTTGAACATGTTGTTCACAGTTATCGTGAACTTGTGCGTATTTTTGGGATTTATTCTGGCTGGGTTCAGAATCACTTCTTTTGCCTGCCAGTAGAATTCAGAGTCTTTTACACCATTGTCAGGCTTTATTCCGATTATAGCTTCGTGTTCTTGGGAGTATTCGTCACCATCAGCCTCCAAGGCACTCAGTTTGTAATAATCATCAAAGTTCCCTTCCCATCCCCAGTTCACGTGGTAGAAGGGATAACCTTCTTCATCGGCCTTATAGCCATCGATGATAAAAGAGTGTCCTCCCACCTGTGGCGAAACCGCTGCGTAGATAAGCGGACGTTCATTGTTCAATTCGTTTATCATTCGCGCCTGCCACTCGTTATAGGCCATATAATCCCTATGTATGATGGCAATATCGGGGTCGTACCCAAAGTTCTCTACCAACGCTTTCACCTGATTGGTACTGGAGGCGGCACTCTCTTTCAGACCAAAGTCCATCTGTACGGCAGCAGCACAGCAGTATACCAGGTCGGCTACCGCCTCGCATTCTTTTACCATAGCTCCGTATTTGTAGGAGCTTTTAATAAAAGGCCAGTTGAATGTAAAGGTCGACAGATCCTCCTGGATAGGAATTTGGTTAGTAGTTGATACATAATTCACCTTTCCCTGAGCTGATTCAGGGTACTGATAATAATACAATGTCTGGGCAGTACTGATAGCTACGCACCCTGTTACGCAGTGTTCTCCTCTTAGCTCGGGGCATCTGTTATTATAAGGTACGTTCTGTCCCCATTGGGTTATGAACAGAGGTCCCACTTGTTCCTTGATGCCCTCAATCCTGCGTCTGGCCGGTCTCATGGGTTTTCCACTTGTCAGTGCTTCATATTCATGGGTATAACTGTCTAATAGTTCCTGTAGTCCGGCTGGAATGTTGTTTTCGTCAAA